>ERZ773181.51-NODE-51-length-142185-cov-7.083149_pt1 | contig 142185 bp, 124 predicted proteins | sample MGYA00581001_ERZ773181 | MGnify/ENA primary metagenome ERZ773181 (study PRJEB29015, sample SAMEA2737780) | human gut metagenome | biome: human gut; feature: human-associated habitat; material: faeces | place: China | collected 2012 ...
CCTTGTCCAATGCGGCGTCTTTCATTAAAATCCACTGACTTTGGTGTTGACCCAATAAAAAAGGCTACAAGTGTTTAACTTGCAACCTTCAAAAGCCTATGGGCGATACAGGACTCGAACCTGTGACATCCTGTGTGTAAAACAGACGCTCTAACCAACTGAGCTAATCGCCCTTAGATATAAAGTTCAATATTGCAAATTCCGCGCGCTCTATCAAGACTTTTTTTATACTTTTATCATTTATATTTTTCCCAGCATAACCGCGAACCAAGCACCGCAACCAGCATATTGCAATTCACTGTTCGGAAAACTGTTTCTCTGCGCGCCCACACACCTCGGTAACATTATAAAAAATTTTACTGAACCGCTTTTTTGGGTGAGGCCACAAGTTAACCCGCGATATGCTTTAAAAAAAATGAAAGAAAGAAAAAAATGTCCTAATCTTCGCATGCAATCAGCGCGGGGGTCCTTCGCGCGCTAAATGCGCAAATTAGAATGTTACTGCAACATTCCCCTCTCGTATATTTTTAAAATTTTCAAGGAAGACGACCCCTTTGAAGATGCACTTCGGCTCGATTGAGACGCCAAAACTCCCGAAGAATCACCGGCATTTCCGCCCGATCCTTGCGGGCGTGACGTTGAAGAGCCGCCTGTGGAAGCGCCGCCTGTGCGCCTTGCCCCGTCCGAGCCCGACGAAGACGAGCTGTCCTGCCCGTAGAAGGCTATCAGCCTGTATTCTGCAATCCCGCGCCTTACAGTTATCTCTATCTTTAAAAGGCTCGCATTTACACCTGCATTTTTGCGCGGAACAAACCTCGCGCCCCGATTCTCTATGTCCGTCAAATTTTCCACCCAATACTTTCCGTCGTCCACAGTGCCAATTTCGCCCCTTATTGCCCTGTACAAATCGACATCGTAATCCTCAGATTCCAACACGCACAAAATCTCAAGCGTCTTTTCCGACGCCGAATTGAGATTCACCTTTGAAAAATTCTCCGTAGAAAAATTTTCGGAAAACAGGGTATATAGCTCAGTGGGGTTCCCGTCGTCGTCAAAAAACAGCTCCTTCGCATTCTCTATAAACGCAAGCTCGGAAAACGATTTTATACTCCTGTTGGGGGGGCGCGCCGTACCTCTCTCGTAATCCTCGTATTCAGCCCCGAAAACTCCGCGCGCATCGTCGGAGTCGCTCCAGTCTATTATGCAGTCGGCAGCCTGCTGCGCCGACGCCGAGCCGATTCCCCATTCCTCGAACAGTTTTACGAAGCTTTCGGCGTCCATTATTCCAAGCGGTATTTTGCCGCTTTCGTCGCTTATTTTCACGTCAACTTCACAGCCGTCGAAAACTATTCGACCGTCTGACAGGGGTCTCGACCACCCCTGGCTTTCGGAGTAAAGCCCTCCGTCTATTTCCGCGTATTCGCGCAGCACTGCAACCGCGGCGTTCAGCGCGCTCTCGGCATCGAGTTTAAGCTGCTGCTCAAGCATCGACGACGCCCTCGGTTTAAGCCTCACCGACGCAAATTCCACGATTACCGCAGCCACAATGCCCGTTATCGCTATCAGCCCAAGCACAAAAATGAGCGCGGCGGCGCGGCGTTTCCCAAAAAGTTTCATTTTATGCCTCCGTCGGTAAAATTATCGAGCCTTATGAGGCGTTCGTCCGTCTCCGCTCCGTCGGAAAACGTTATTTTTACGTATTGCGGCATTGTGGAGCCGGTTGTGGTGTCGCGCAGTTGGGGTTCGAGCTGCCACGCCCCAACATCGTCGTAGTACCAGTATTCGACATTTGCCACCCTGCGGGAAATCTCGCTTCTGTAAAGGGCGCACTCTTGGTCGTGCTCCTCGGATTTTACAAACTTCCATATCACAGACAAAACCCCCTCTTTATATTCGAGCCAGCACAGTTTCTCGGGCGAAAAACCTGTTGGAGAAACGTAAAACGGGTGGTCGTAAGCGCAGCCGTACGCCAAAAGCCAATCGCCTGAGCCTATCGTATCGGGATTTTTCGAGACGTAAACTGTCTTGTCGGAATTTGAAGCGAAAGTTTCGCCAAGATCCCCCGACGACTGCACGGAAGACGTGGAAAACGCCGATCTTAAAAACCCTTCGACACCGTCGGCATGCGACTTCAAAGAGCCCCCCATTTCAAGGCTCTCTGAAAGCTTAGACATGTCAAAGAGAAGCGCCACCCCTCCAAACATCACAAGCGCCGATATTGATATTGCAAGCACGGCCTCTATGAGTGTAAAGCCGCGCGACACCCCGCCGCGCGCGCTGCGGCAGCCGGAATTCATCTCGCGGCCTCCCTTCTGGATTCATCGAGATAGTCGGTGCGGTCCTCGACTATGTCGTCGCGCTCGGTGGAAATTTCGTACCAGCCCGGGCGCACTACAAACATTCTCCGCACGGCCTCGAAAGACTTTCCCCTCACAGTTATTACAAGCTCGAACAAATCGGTTATGGGGGTGGATTGGGCCTCGCCGCTCGCCTTGTAGATATCGCCGTCGAATGCGTCTATGTCTATTTCGTCGGAAAGCGAATCGTAATCGGATACTCCCAAAACCGCCTCGACCCCCTTCCGTATATCGGCCTCCAATTCCGGGTTTTCCCCCTCCATTACGAGCGGATATACGCTGTTGTAGCAAACTTGCGACACCATAAACGCCGATATCGAAAATAGCGCGAGCGCCAATACGGCCTCCGCGAGGGAGAATCCATTTCTCTCCCCTCCGATTTTACCGCGCCCGCCCCTGCGCAGACTATTTGCGGAACGCCTAATCATCTTTCTCCTTTTTATCAGGATATGTTTCGTCGCCCGAAAACGGATCGAAAAAAACGGTTTTTACATAGTCCGAAAAGGTTATGACAGCGCAAAACGGTGTCATCGCTCCATCAGGCGAAAATCGCACTTCGCGGACTTCCCCGTCAGGGAACTCCACGCCGGGATTGTCGATTATCTCAGGATTGCGCGTAAAAAACGATATTTTTACGTTGCTTTCGGCATCGTCTCCGGACGAGTTTTCGGAATCGGATTTATCGGCGCGCTCGTCGGCCTTGCGCAAATATAGCCTCGCGATTTCCTTGCGGGTCTTAAAATCGCACACGCTAAAATAGCCCCTTGGTTGGAATCTCAGAACCGTCTGTTCGCCGATTTTAGCGGACTCCGCGCGCGCCCTCAAGACGGCAGTCTTTAATATTGAATCGGCGGGCCTGTCCTCCAAAGCGGAGGAATCGGGGAACACGAGCGTTCCCGCGAGCGTTGCGACGACAGCCGCAAGCGCAATTGCAAGGATTATTTCGGCGAGCGTAAACGCGCCCCTTGCGCGCCGCATCCGCACATCTTCCGCAATCCGCGCCATTTTGCGAGAAATCCGCCGCAAGCCCACCTTACGCACGCAATCTTACCAATTTCCGATATCGTCTTCGGTTCCGCTCTTGCCGTCGGGGCCCGAGGACCAGACATCGTATCCGTCCTTGCTCTTCACTGCCGGGCAGCGGTACTGGTACGGATTTCCCCACGGGTCGGCGGGAAGGTTGCGGACGTATGGGCCCTTCCATCTATCGGAAACCGCCTCGGGAGCTTCGAGCAGCGCCTTCAACCCCTCCTCGGTTGTGGGATAGCGCCCGACAGCCAATTTGAAGGTCATAAGCGGCGTCTGGAGCGAGCCGTTCACGAAAGACTCCGTAATCTTAGTCTGGCTCTCCGACATAGTTTTGTCGAGGTTGACGACCACAATAAACGCCAGCATTGAAATCATTGCTATTGCAAGCAATACCTCCATAAGCGTGAAGGCGGCTCTTGAAAAGCGCGTCTTTGCGGCGCGCGCGCGGATTCTATTATTTTTCTGTAATTTCATAAAGGTTTACATCTTATAACGCATGGCATCTGTTATTGTTTCAGACAAAAGAACCGTCTCTTGGCGCACTCCATGCGCGTGTGTCAAAACCGGCTGCCGGAGCAGCCCGCAAAATCGGGCCTCCGAAACTTCATGTATAATTGACAATTTTACGCGCATGTCAAAACACAAAATTTGCCTTTCTCAAAAAAAGCCCGTCTCAAAAAGCGGCATACCAACGCCCCTTTCCCAATTTTTGCAAAAAAACACATCTGCGAAGCAAAAATGGTTGCCAATTTTAAAAACGCCTTTTTGATTTTCAGAAAGGAAATTTTCATTTACCGTTTTTTTAGGCGCCTAAACGGCGCAAAAGCGGAAGCTAAACAGGATTTAACCGTACATGAAAGTCATCAGAGCAAAAAGCGCCGGATTTTGTTTCGGTGTGGAGCGCGCAATCGGCATAGCAATAGGCTGCACCGACGGCGGGCGCTACAAAGTCTATACGGACGGCCCGCTTATCCACAATAGGCAAATGATGGAAAGGCTTCAAAAGGACGGCATTCTCGAAATCGGAGACTACAAGAGCGAAAGCTCTATCGAGGACGAAATCCGCAAATCGGACGAAAACAGCATACTCGTATTTAGAGCCCACGGAGTCTCGCCCGAAAGGCGCGAATACCTAAAATCGCTCGGGATGCCCTGCAAAGACGCCACCTGCCCAGACGTCGGCAAGATTGCGGGCATCATAAAAATGCATTCAAATAAAGGCTACACAATCGCCATAGTCGGCGACCCAAACCACCCGGAAGTAATCGGCCTGCTCGGGTACGCAGGCGGGCGCGGGTTTGTGGTAAAATCGAGGGAAGACATCGACAAGCTCGAAAATATCGAGGGCGAGATATGCATGGTGTCGCAATCGACAATGTTTACGGACGACTACCGCGAAATCTCCGAGTATTTTAAAAAGAGATTCCCAAACACAAAGGTAATCGACACAATTTGCGGCGCTACAAAAGAGCGCCAAAAAGACGTTAGGCAGCTCGCCCAAGACGGCGCGGAGGCAATTATCGTTATTGGCGGAAAACACTCCGCAAATACAGTAAAGCTCGCCATAATGGCCACAAGGACGGGGCTGCCATGCTACCATATCGAAACTCTTAAAGAGCTCGATATCGACTCCGTAAAAAAATTTTCGGTAGTCGGCGTCACCGCCGGCGCCTCAACTCCCGATTTTCTGATAGACGAAGTCTGCAGAAAACTCGAAAGCCTATAAGGCTATTAAAAAAATCTACCCCCCTAAAACCCCATATATAACGTTAACTATATGTATATATTAAGAATTTTAAAAATAGCTGTGCTCATCGCCGCAGCGGTTTCAATATGCTCGTGCGATAAAAAACCGACAGTAAGGGAGACTGTTAAAGAACAGTCCACCCAAAAAGTTAAAACAAAAAAGAAAAAGGTAAAGAAGGCCAAGACCGAACAGACAAAAACGGCCGATTCCAACGAACCCCAATGGGATAAGCGCTTTCTGTCTTTCGATATAGACACGGAAAATGTCGTATCCGGCGGCGCATTCTCGGGGAGTGTGGATATCAGCGCTCCGTTTAAAAACGCATTCGACTCTTCCGACATATCTGTCGAATTGTCGGTAAACGGCGTGTCAAACGGAGTGTCGATGAATGTTCCCATGCATTATGTCCGCGGCAATTCGGACAAATCAACGTGGTCGTTTTCGGTCATAATTCCCAAATCGGGCTCTTACCGCTACAATGTGTCGGTTAAAGCCTCGGGGCAAAGTTTCTTCTCGCCGGAATTCCCGCTTAAAACAACAAAAGGATCGGGATTGGGTATATATAGGCTCTCTAAGAAAGAACCTTCGCACTTCTACTTGAAGGGCTCTGACAATATCCGCGGAATCGGCGTCGATTTCCCGCTGATACTCATCGGAGACGCGAGAGAAAAGGCGCTCGACGCCGTCGCAAACGCCGGCGCAAATATCATAAGGGTAAAACTCTCCGCGCCGACATCGCTTATAATCGCGTCCGGGCCCCACGCGGGCAAGTACAACCAGCCGCTGTTAAAAAACCTCGAAACGCTGCTCGATTCCGCACAAAAGAGGAATCTAAACGTTATCATCACCTTTGCTGAAGCCGCCGATTTCGGCGTAAACTACGCGAACTCGTACTTTGCAAAAAGCGGAATCGCGAAAACTCCCGACGAATTCTTTGAATCGCAGGACGCCGCGCAAATTTACAACGAACTTGTAAAATACATCGTGACGCGCTTCGGCTCAAGCAAGGCGGTAATAATGTGGGAGCCGTTTTCGGGCATAGACGTGCTCAGCCCCGAAAAGCTCGATACCCGCTCGTCTTGGCTGAACTCTGCAACCTCCGCAATCCGCGACTCCGATAGCGCCGCAAAGCGCCCGATAATGATAACTGCGGCAACCTCCGGAGAGCTCGAATACTTGTGGGGCGGCGACTCATGCTCTTTCCTCGGCATAGATTTGAAGGGATTGAGAGACTTCTCACAGGGCGTATGGGAACACGCCGCATTCTTCCCGAAACGCTACAAAAAGCCGGTCGGGGCAGTTTCCGCGACTCCAGCGGCCAGCACTCCGCCAGACCCGTCGTACTCGTACATCAGAAACTCAATGTGGGCGGGGCTGATGACGGACGCTCCCATACTGCCGCTTGCCGACTACCGCAAAGTCGCCGCGCGCTCGGCAGCAGAAGAAGCAATTTCTGAAGTATCTGCATTTGAAAAGAACTTCAAAACGGCAAACGCCGCGCTCGACCCGCTGAGGCTGCCGGAAGAGATAGTGCAAACTTCGACTTCCGCCGCCGAAAATTCGACAATCATTTACCCAGCATTCTCAGAGACATACCCAGACAAGGAATCTTCCAACGACCTCGCGCAAGTCGGGATAGACCTCTCAACCGGGACAATATCCTCGAACACTGTGCCGATTGTGTGGAAAGACACAGGCACCGTATTGGTAAATATAGAGAATGTTCCGACCGACAAGAATACGCTCGACATTGAGATTGAAAGCGTGCCGGCGGCGGCCAATTTTGAGCTTATATGCCTCTCAAACGACACCGAAATTTCCAGGACAAAAATCACTGCGGAAGGCTCAAAAGTTCTCACCAATGAAAACGGGGTCCCCACGGCCGCAATAAACAAGAAAGTCTCCATACCGCTCGCAAAGGGAGAAAATAATTTGGTATTCCAGCTTTCCGGAACGGGGGTGTCTATGAAAGTGGGCAAGCTCGAAATTCCAAAGACTGGCTCAATGAGAGGTGTGACATCCGTAAAACCCTTCGCTGCAATAGACAAGAAAACCGGGACAATATACCTGTGGCTTAGAAGAGCCGGAGCGGAATCCTATACAGTTGCTAAATACAAGCTATATACGCGCGGAATCCCGGGGATGCGCTCGTTTGAGTACCCGATAAAAATCGAGGGCAACCCGTCCACAAACTTCAAAGTCACTTGGTGGGATACGCGCGGCAAGAAGGAAATCGCCTCAGGCGTTGTAAGGACGGACTCGGATGGGGTGTTAAAGCTCAAAACGCCTCCGTTCAATAGCGATGTAGCCTGCGTGATAGAACGCGAATCTAAATAGCATCTGCGGATTAAAAAGCCGCGTTATGAGCCGGGGCCTCGGTTGAAGGCGCCGGCTTTTTATTTTCATATTGCCTCGCGATATTTTTGCCTCGCATACCGGGGAAGACCCTACATTGCCAAAAAAATTTTTACTTTATCGTCGGCGCGCAATACCGCTTTGCAAATAAAAATCCCATAGAATTTATTTCTGGAAATACAGATACCGTTAAGTGAAATGATATTCCACAAATCCCAATAATGGGGCTTATTAAAAACTTGACTAAATTAAAATCTCCTTTACAAACGACTAATATGAAGAAAGTTATTTTACCCCTACTATCCGCAATCGGCGCATTATCCCCAACGTTTTCGAGCGCTGCGGACTACTATTTCATTCCGCCCTCAAAGGACAATATAAATTGGAACCACCTCGAAAATTGGAAAATTTCCGAAGACGGGGGTCAATCGTTTGCAGATGCAACAGACTACCCTTCCGCCTCCGACAATGTATTTTTCGACCAGACGAAAATTACCTTGTGGCCCGACGGCACAGGAATGAACTTGTATTTCGACGGCAATATAGAAATGGATTCGCTCACTATAACGGGCAATTTAGACCAGCTGAGTTTTGGCGCATACAATAAAACCGCAGAAACTGCCTCTACTTCATCGCTTATAGTAAACGGGAATATGTCCGTAATTCTTGACGGAGCCGGAGGGTACAACGGAAAATATTTAATGGGCGGCCATTATAATCCGCTCTCAGTCCAAATAAAAGGGGACGTTGAATTATCCAGACTAAATAATACCGGAACGCTGACATTTTCCTTCGGGGGAAACAGCCAGAGCAACGCTTTAAAAAGCCTAAAAATTGACGGTAATTTCAATAACAAAACAGGCCAGATTTCCTTTGGAGCGTATGTATGCGAGCGCGACGCCGCAAAAATTGCCGAAGACAAATATTATTATTACAAAAACGCCGACATTCAAATAGGAGGCTCAATTACCGGCAATAGCACTCTATTCTTAAACAGCACTGGCACCAAAAATTTAATAATAAAAGTAAACGGCATTACATCCACTTCGGTTGATATGCGCGCCACAAACGATGCAAAAGGAACCGTAGGCTCTTCCGCAACAATTGTACTCGCCAACGAAGGCCAAGCATTAATGAAAGGCGGCATTACGGACTTGTACTCTTACATGTCAGGCAAAGTTGGGAAGGAAACATCAAATACGGTAGTAGATGTCGTAATGATGGGCGCGCAAAACTCCCAGCAAAAGCTTGTTCTTTCATCCAACCAAAGGGCATTCCGCGGAGGAGTCACTGTAATATCCGGGGATTTGAGAATGTACACCATGTACAAAAACAACACCGCAGAGGGCGAATGGGGCAAGTGGGGCGACATAAGGCTCGTCGGGAATTCCGACGGCATTGAAGCAAAATTTGGCGCTATCGGCTCAAACGGCAGCGAGACCGACTCCAACGCGGTAGTCTACGGCGACAACTTGATATGGACAGGCGGAACGATTGTTTCCGGCATAATAAGCCAGATGCAAGCCTCGCTAATCGAGCTTTCCGGAACGATGCAGAAGGGCGAAGGCGCAGGATCTGAATTCTGGTTTGAATTTGTAGGCAATACAAACTATCTCACCGAAGACGGAGTGAGCATAAAACTTATTTCATGGACGGAAGGCAATACACCTACCGACTTCCTTGAAAGCGAATTTAAAGCGGCAAATATAGACGGGAAAATCGCCGAATTTACAATCGCGGACGACGGCTTGTATGTCTCCTACACAGTGCCTGAGCCGGCGGCAGCAGCAGCGCTTGTCGGGGCGATAGCCCTGCTCTTTGCGCTGCGCAGGAAGAAATAGCAAATGGCGCTTAGAAGTGCGCCGCAATTCAAGCGCCGCGCATTCGCAAAATGGAAGGCGTAAAGCGCAAGGCGGCAAAAAGCGGACTGTTTAAAAACTGTCCGTTTTTTTATTCAAATGCGTGCGCCGCGTTGCGTCTTTTTTCGAGTGGATTTCCGCCAATAAAAAAGCGCTCTAAAAATGGAGTTTTATGGAGCTCTTTGGAAAGTCGAATAGGTCGCACACTGAAAGCGGTTTTAACAGAAAAAGAGAATTAAAAAATCTTCAACCCTTGAACTTTTTCTTGCAAGTTTTGAAGGAATTAAAAGTTGCGTGCCTACCGCCAAGAAAAGAATTTTTTTAGGCGACAATCCTTTACAGGCGCGCGCATTTTATACATTATAGGCGGAAAAATTTCTTATGAACGAAGACCATTTGATACAGCTCGCCAAAGAGCTCTCCATACCAGTAATGCAAATCGCGGCAACCGCGAAGCTTCTTGAAGACGGCGCTACCGTGCCCTTTATAGCCCGATACAGAAAAGAGGCCACAGGCACTCTCGACGAAGTCGCGATAACTGCAATCCGCGACGGACTCGAAAGGCTGAAAGCCCTCGACGACAGGCGGGAATCCATAAAAAAATCGCTGTCCGAGCGCAACCTGCTGACCGACGAACTCTCAGCCGCAATCGCGGCCGCAGAAACTCTCGCCAAGCTCGAAGACATCTACCAGCCCTTCAAGCCAAAGCGCAGAACCCGCGCGACTGTCGCACGCGAAAAAGGCCTTGAAGGCCTCGCCGCATTCATATTTGAAAACCAATCCTCCGACTGCTCCGAAAAAGCCGCGGAATACATCTCGGCGGAAAAGGACGTTCCGGACGTCGCGGCGGCTCTTGCCGGCGCGCGCGACATCATCGCCGAAACCATAAGCGACGACGCCCCCGCAAGGCAGGCAATGCGCGAATATTTTGAGCAAAACGCAGTGATGTCGTCAAAAATACTCACCGACAAAGAGGAGGAAGGCGCAAAATACCGCGACTACTTTAATTGGAGCGAAAGCGCGAAAACCGCGCCATCCCACAGAATCCTCGCAGTCAGGCGCGGCGAGGCCGAGGGATTTCTAATAATGCGCGTAATTCCCGAAGAGGCGCCGGCGATAGAAAAGCTAAAACAGATGTATGTAAAAGGCAGCGGAGAGGCCGCAGCGCAAGTCGCCCTCGCAGTCGAAGACTCATACAAGCGCCTGCTCAGCCCCACAACCGAGACTTACATGCGCCTCGAACTGAAAAAGCGCGCCGACGCCGAAGCCATCGCCGTATTCGCCTCAAACCTAAAAGAGCTGCTTATGGCCTCTCCCCTCGGCGAGAAAAACGTGCTTGCAATCGACCCTGGATTTAGAACCGGCTGCAAGGTCGTGTGCCTAAACAGGCAGGGAGCGCTGATGTATAACGACGTGATTTACCCGGAGCAGTCGGCATTGCGCCAAAGGGAGGCGGCCGACAAAGTTCTCGCGCTTTGCGCCCGCTTTGAAATAGAGGCTGTCGCAATCGGAAACGGAACAGCCGGGCGCGAAACCGAGGCCTTCATAAGGTCGCTCAACCTTTCCGCCTCCATTCCCGTTGTCATGGTAAACGAAAGCGGAGCTTCGATATACTCGGCAGGCGAAGTTGCCCGCGAAGAATTCCCCGACAAAGACATTACAGTAAGGGGCGCCGTATCCATCGGTAGGAGGCTCATGGATCCGCTCGCAGAACTCGTAAAAATCGACCCCCAATCGATAGGCGTCGGGCAGTACCAGCACGATGTCAACCAGAGCATGCTTAAAAAATCGCTCGACGACGTCGTAATAAGCTGCGTAAACAGCGTCGGGGTCGAGGTAAACACGGCGAGCAAACAGCTTCTGTCGTACGTTTCCGGCCTAAATTCAACTACGGCCGCCAACATAGTTGCCTATCGAAACGAGCACGGACCGTTCAAGTCGCGCAAGGAGCTTACGAACGTGCGCGGTCTGGGAGCGAAGGGCTTCGAACAGGCGGCAGGGTTTCTCAGAATACGCGACGCCGAAAATCCCCTCGACGCCTCTGCGGTCCACCCGGAGCGCTACGAGCTTGTGGAGCGCATTGCCGCCGATATGGGCGAGGACGTAAAATCCCTGATGCGCGACTCCTCCGCGCGCGCGAAGATTAAGCTTGAAAAATACGTAGGCGCAGACATCGGCCTTCCCACGCTCAAAGACATCATGCAGGAACTTGGAAAGCCCGGGCGGGATCCGCGCGAAAAATTCGAGGTATTCAAATTCTCTGACGAGGTTCACAGCATTGACGATTTGCGCGAGGGCATGAGGCTGCCCGGCATAGTCACCAACGTCACGGCGTTTGGAGCCTTCATAGACATAGGGGTCCACCAAGACGGGCTGGCTCACATAAGCGAACTTTCCGACACCTTTGTAAAAGACCCGAAAGACGCAGTCCGCCCGCAGCAAAAAGTCAACGCCTACGTTTTAGAGGTTGACAAGGCCCGCAAGCGCATTTCCCTATCATTGAAGACGAACCCCACAAAGAGGGTGCGCAGCGCGGGGGAAATTGCCGGAGCGGGCGGGCGCCCCGCGCGCGACAACCGCGGCGGCCGCGGAGGCTACCGCGGGAGGTCGGACGGGAACTTCAACTCATTCGGAGACGCTTTTTCAAGGATAGGAAAATAAAATGTTTGGGAAAATCGCAGCGGCGGCAATATTTTGCGCGGCGGCGTTTGCGGCGGCAACCACCGCGAGCGCCGATATCGACTATTCCGCCCTTGCGAATCCCCAGACATATAAGAATGTCGATACCATATACCGCTCGGAATCGGGAAATTCGATAGCGCGTATTCGGTTAAAATCGATGAATTTTGAAAGCCGCGTGAAGAAATGGGGGATTCCAATCCCCCAGACTCTCCTGATACGCACGCTTACAATAGACGTCTATTGCAGAAACCTGACCGACGCGGAAATTCAAAAGCTGAAAGCCCCCCCGCTGTTTTTCATAGCCGCCGAAAATTTTTCCCTCGTACTATACGGCAAGAGAAACAAGGTGACTGTGCGCTCAAACCATGCGCTCCTAAAAAAGGACCTGTCGATAGTTCTGACGGGCGACGTAAAAATTTCTACCGACAAAGGCCAGATGTCGCTCGGAGACTCCGCAACATTGTCGCTAAACGGCAGAATGCTAAAATTTTCGTACGGGGAAAACGGAGAGAAGTTTGCGATAAAATTTTAACTTTCCGCTAATATTTTACGGGCATATGCGCGACTCCACACGGTATGCAAATATTTTTCCTCACGCCAATCGAAACTCTAAAAGCGCACAGTTTTTGAGGGATAGCGCTTATAAAATTTTTTTAATTTTTATCCGCAACCCAAACTTAGCGCTAAAACCTTAAAAATTTTAGCGCATAATTTATCCTGCCGAAAGCGGGGCTAGCCCAAATTGCGCCGTAAAATAATGTAGTGGTAAAATAACAGCGCGGCGCGGTTGGGAGCATAAGTTGCAACACCCAATCCGTGTGGGGTATTGCCGAAAGTATCTGGAATTTGGCGGCAAAAAAAATCAATATCCGAAAGAGTTCTCGCATAAGTTCCCGCGCGCAAAATCAATATTGTCTTGCGATTTTTAACGCGCAGGAATTTAATTTTCGGAATGAAAAAGTTTTCTATTTCGGCAATTTTCACAATATGCATGTGGCTATGCGCGGTAGCCTCGTTCGCGGCGCCGCAGAAATCCGGCAACTGGACAATCGAAGGCAAAGTGGTCACCGCTCCCGACGGGGCGATTATCCTATCTAAGGGCGCCTCGGCGACGCTCTCGCCAAAACTAAACGGCGGGGATTTTAAAGACTTCGAGCTCTCATTTAAAGCCCGTACGATAAACGGAGCAACAGGGTTCCTCGCCTTCCACACGGGTCCCGACTTTTCAAATGGCTATAAAGTTGCAATAGACAATTCAAAAACGTCAAAAGTGTGGTGGAGAAAGACGGGCAGCCTAATCGGCGTCAGGAATGTCGTGAAGCGGATTTCCGAAGACGGGCAATGGGCGCAAATAGACGTAAAAGTCTCCGGAAACCTCGTGGAAGTAGATGTCAACTTCCACAGGCTCGTCGAATACGCCGAACCCGAGAACCCGTACAGGCTGCCACAAAACGCAAATATGCGCCTCGGCAAAGGCGCCGTCGCGCTAAAATGCGTATCCGGCGACGGGATTGAAATAAAAGATTTTAAAATAAAAAGGCTCGCCGCAGACGGCAAGAGAGCGGAAGCCGAACCTGAGAGCGCAGACGGCGTAATCGCCCTGCACCAGTCCGACTTCCCCGTACTCGACTACCACGTGCACCTCAAAGGCGACCTAGATTCGCAAAAGGCAAAAAAGCAGTCCTTAAAATACGGAATCAACTACGCCATCGCCGTGAACTGCGGCAAAGATTTTCCTGTAAACAAAGACTCCCTCGCCCTCGAATTCCTCGAAAAAAATAAGAATGAGCCATACATTTTGGCAATGCAGGCGGAAGGCAGGGAATGGATGAAACTCATCTCAAAACCTGTGCGCGACAAGTTCGCCTATTCATTTACCGACGGAATGACTTTTGAGGACTACGACGGCAACCGCGTCCACTTGTGGAAGCCGAACGAAGTTAAAATAAAAGACAAAGAGGCGTACATGGACATGATTGTCGAAAAAATCTGCGGAGTACTCGGCGAGCCCGCCGACATATACGCAAACGCAACATATCTCCCCGACGCACTCGCGCCGGAGTACGAAAAGCTCTGGACAAAACAGCGCCGCCAAAAGGTGCTGGACGCCCTCGCGCGCGGGGGAATGGCTCTTGAAATAAGCGCAAAATACAATATTCCCGACGCCGAATTTATAAAGGCTGCAAAGGCGCGCGGAGTAAAATTTACATTCGGCAGCAACAACGGCAACTCAAATTTCGGCAAGCTCGAATACTGCATAAAAATTATGCGAGAGTGCGGCCTTACCCCGGAAGATATGTTTAACCCGAACAGGGAAAATAGATAAAAACCGCAAAACTTTATCCGCCGCAGGGACAACCCCTCGGCGGATTTTTTGTCCGCAAAAAATTTACATAAAAAAGGATTCTCCCCTCAAAAGAGAGAATAAAAAATTCATACGCCGATAAAAAACTTTGCGCCCGCCGCGGCTCAGTACGTTAAAAAAACACCCCTTCGGCAATCACGCCTTACCACGGGTCTTCAGCCTTAAAATGTTTCGGATAACGCGCCTTCAATTCTTTGCGAACATTTGCCCACGAGGTTTTCCAAAACTCTCCGAGATCGGTGGTCGTTTGAACGGGCCTTCCGTTTGGGGCAAGTATCTCAAAAACCGGCACTACTTTTCCGCCGCATATGGAAAGCCTCTTTGAATCAAAACCGAATAAGTCCTTAAAAGATGCCGGCACAACCGCCCTTTTCATTGCGGCATCGTACTTTATCTCAACGGGCCTGCGGCGCGGAGAAATGCGCACTTCCTTCGGCGCGGCGTATTTCAGGAACTCCGCCTGCCCCGCCGAGAGCCAGTCGCGCAGGGCCGAATGGACGTCGAGATTCTTGACTTGCGAAAGCGAGTAAGAGCCCAAGCACATCTGCAAAAATATCTCCTTCAGCGCCGCGCTGTCTATCGGGGCGATTCCACTTTCAGGGCAAACGGCGGCAACCAAGTTTACCCTCTCTATAAACGCCTTGGCGGAATCGTCAAAATTTTTGAGAATCGACGGCGACTCGAATATCTTTTCAACAAGCAGCTCCGCAGCCTCGCCAGCAGGCGGCTCCGCCCCCGAATTTTCGGATATTACGAGATCGCGGAATTTTAACGTTTCGCCGCACACCACCCTCCTTTGGCGCTCGTCGAACCTAACACCCTTTTCAGACGTGAAGTCGGATGCGAATAGCTCGCGCAAATTTTCGACCGTTATGGGGGTCAAGAGCGACGCCATTATCGAAACGCCTTGCGCCCCTCCCTGTCTTTCCTGCAAGTCGAGCGCGACAAACAGATCGTCGGCGTACGCGCGCGACTGCCTGCTTATCTCCCCCTTTTTGCCCGCCGCGAGCGCGCATGCAAGCGTGCCCTTGTTGAGCCGCACCCCCACATGCTCGGAAAATGCCGACAAAACGCACATCGCAACTCTCTCCCCTTCCGCTCCGCCAGCCTCGTCCGTCCCGTTCGCCCCGCAGAGGCGCGCGCCTTCGCCCTTCCCGCGCGCTTCAAGGCTCAATGCTGCGCGCTCGAGGTCGGCGGCGGCACGGCATGCGCTGCGGGAGTTCGCGGCATGGATTCCAAAGTCCCTGCAAAATTTTTCGTCGAAAGAATTTTCGCGGGCTATTTCGCAAAGGCGGGCTATTTCCTCCGGCTCGGAGCGGATTTCACCGACATATTCGTCCCTCGCCGCCTCCGCAAATGCGTTGTCGAGCGGAAGCTTTATTCTTCCGCAATCGGAAAGCGCCGCTATGAGGGAAACCGTCCGCAAACACCCGCGGCGCGTGCCCTCTATGAGCATTCTCGCGTACCTCGGCTGGACCGGGAAGGCCGCCATTTTGCGCCCGAGCGGCGTAATTTTTCCGCTCTTGTCGAGGGCGCCGAGATTTGAGAGCGTGCGCAAGGCGCGGGCGTACGAATCTTCGGGCGGCGCCTCAAACAGCCCAATGCCGCCTGCGTCCATTCCCGCCGCCGCAAGCCACAACACTATCTGGCTCAAATCCAGACGCGATATTTCCGAAGGCGTGTATTTTTCAAAAGTCGCCTCGTCGGACGCCCTCCAAAGCCTGACCACTTTTCCGGGCGCAGTGCGCCCCGCCCTTCCCGCGCGCTGAGCCGCGCTCGCAAGGCTTATGCGCTCGGTCAAAAGAGTGTTTACACCCCTCGCGGGGTCGTACCTCGCCACGCGCGCCAGCCCGGAATCTATCACAAATTTTATTCCGTCTATCGTAAGAGACGTTTCCGCGACGTTTGTCGATACAATTACCTTCCTCTTTAAACTTTCCGATAGAACCCTGTCCTGCTCTCCGGGCGGAAGTTCCCCGTGCAGCGCCAAAACCTCAAATCCCCGCGCCGCGGGGCTTCTGCAAATTCTGCCAATGGTGCGCGATATTTCGTACGCGCCCGGCATAAAAATCAGAAAATTTCCGTCGTCTGTAGTTTTCGCAAGCTTTTCAAATTGTTCGCAGGCATTGTCCCACACAGCGCAGTCCCGCGAGCGCGGCGGCGCGTAGGATATGTCGAGTTCATACATTCGCGAGCCGCACGAAAACTCCGCGCACTCGCCCTCACCGCCCAGATATTCGCGCAGCGCGGAGGAGTCCATCGACGCCGAACACACAGCTATCGCCAAGTCCGGACGCAAATCTTTCTGCGTGTGAAGGGCGAGCGCTAGGGAAACGTCCGCATAAATGTTGCGCTCGTGAAACTCGTCAAACACTACGGCGGACACCCCCTTTAATTGGGGATCCGCAAGAAGCATCCGCGCGAGTATTCCCTCGGTCAGAAAAACAATCTTTGTATCTTCCCCGTAGCGTTTTTCAAAGCGCACATGCCAGCCAACCTCGTCGCGCATGTCGAACAGTTTTCCGACTGATTTGGCAAGCATTCTCGCCGCAACGCGCCTTGGTTGAAGCACGAGAATCCTTCCCCCAAGCTTGCGCGAAAGCATAACCGGAAGCCCGGTAGACTTCCCCGAACCAGTCGGCGCCGACAAAACGAAGCGCCTTTTCCCGCGCTCCAGTTCTCCGTAAAGGCTGTTTTCAATTTCAAAAACAGGAGGCGTCATCTCGTCATTATAAATTTAAATTCCCTTGAAAAAACCCGCGCGGCGTATTCGCGCCCCTCTTGTATATCGACTTCTAGTATTTCCCGCGCGACTTCTTCAGGAGTCAAAATCTCTCCGCGGAGTATTTGCGATATTGCCGCATACGCTCCCATTTCAGCGGGATCGCAAAGCGCTTCAAGAAACCTATCAGACACTGAGGAACGCGCCGCCTCAAATTTGCGCTCGTCTATTTTGCCTTCTGCGAGCCTTTCGGATATCTCTGAAAATATGTCGGAAACTTTTCCGGTATTTTTATGCGAAGTAAGGGCGTAAAAATATAGCGCCGCAGCGTCAGTCCCGGAAATAACACTGGCGGACGCCGAATAAGAAAGCCCGTGGCGCTGACGTACGCAGTTAAATATCTCACCATTTTCCCCTCCGAGATATTCGAGCAAAATCGCGCGCACGGCTTTGTATTTATACTCTGCGGCCCCAGCGTCGGAAAATGCGGAAAATACTACAGACTGCTCCTTTTCCCTATCCATTTTCACAACCTTTTCGCGCGCTTTTGGAAACGAAAAAGCCGCCTTTTTGCGCAGACTCGCGCAGCCGCGGGCAAGGCCGGAAAAGCGGCTTTCGCAATCGTCGAGAAATTCGGCGGAATCAAAATCTCCCACAGCGGTTATAGCGCACTTGTCGGCTGGAAATACTTTTGAGAGCACCTTCTCGGCATCGGCGGGGGAAGCTACTTTCATAGCTTCGGCGTCGCCGCATAGAGCGGAGGATAGCGGATATGCGCCAAAGAACTCCATTCTCAATCCGCGCAATGCGAAAGTCAGAGGATCGTCCCGCCCGTCGAGTTCCCTGGATATCGCCGCCCGCCTCTCGGACTCAAAAATTTTAGAGTCTATTTTAAAATTCAATGCGGCGTCCGATATCAACCCGGCGGAAATCGGCAAATCTCCGGGCAGAGACTCGGCGCACACAGCCGTGCAATAGTCCGAAAATACTCCGTAAAACGAGATTGCGTTATTCTCGACAAGTTCCGAAATTTCCTCGAAAGTCCTATTTGAAGTTCCACGCAATAAGCATATTGACGCCAATTTATAAATATCCCTCTCGGGCTTGTCCAATCCGCAAATTCCGCCGAACGAGCACAAGCGCATATTCGTCCTGCTCAATCCCTTGCGGGTTATTGCCGCAATTTTTAGGCCGTTGGGAAGCTCGCGCGTTTCAATCTTAAAGCCGGGGGAAGGTGCGGCTTTTCTGCGCACGCGCGGCTTTGAACGCCCGGGTAAAACCGCAGAATAGGTGCTCGAACCAAAATCCAGGCGCGCCGAGAGAAAGTCGGCGGAATTTGAGAAAATCCCGCTGCCGGCAGACTTCGCCCTATGGGCGTAAAGCTCCAAGCCCGCCCCTAAATATGCGCAATCAGATAGTCTATCCACCGCTATGTGAGGGTTTCGCAGAGCTTCGGTGACGGCCGCGTGGCGCGTTTTTGCGTACCTGCTTATCTGCATTTCAGAAAATCCCGTGCGCGCAAATTTCTCCACCTCGCGCGCGGCCGTTTCGCGCGCCGACTCCGCATTTTTAGCCGCACATTCCCACGACAAAATTAGCGCGCTTTCCGCCCCCGCCGAAAAAAAGTACGCCCCGACGTAATCCACAAGATTTTCACCGTATTTTAGCTTTTTCTTCAATATGGACGAATTACCTTCGCCAAGAGACATCGCGGCGCAATCCCAGAAAGCGGACTCCACGGAATTTCCGCACGGCACTTTAAAAGCCAGCAAACATTTCGAGACGTCGCAATTTGAATATTCCAAGACTTCGCGCGGGCACTGCTGCGGAAGCTCCTGCTCAACCATGACAGGTTTGAGATTTCCGCCCCTTCCCCCAAAAGCCCTTGACACCGCATCGAAAACCTCGGAATGCCCGAGTGCCGACGCCACGCAAACGCACATATTGTCCGCGCTGTACCTGTCCTGAAAATATCCGCGCAAATCGGGCGGCCGCACTCCCATAAACTTTTTTTTAAGCCCTATTACCGGATAGCGCAGCGGGCTTGAGATATACATCTTTCGGAAGAGATTGTCATACACTTTTTCGCCGGCATCGTCGGAGCACATGTCTATTTCCCGCAATATTACGTCGCGCTCCTTTTCAAATGCGCCCTCCGTGAAATTCGGCTCAAACAGCATTTCTGACAGCAAAGAGAGAGTCTTTCCCAAACTTTCCGTCGGGCAGTCCGCAAAATACACGGTGCGGTCGTGGGAAGTGTATGCGTTAAGCTCCGCCCCAAACATTGCGGCATCGGCCGAAACGCTTTCTTCGCGTCGCCCCCCGGCCCCTACAAACGCCATATGTTCCGCAAAGTGCGAGACTCCGCAGCCGCACATTGCCCCCTCGTGAATGTTTCCCGTGCGTACAACCACAGAAATCCCAACGGCTGCGAAATAACGGCAGCGAATATGCCTTACTTCAAGGCCGTTTTCAAGACGCTCATAGGCGCTGTCTATTTCAGGAAAAATGTCCATCAGTCTGCACGGTCGAGCGCGGACGGGGTGAAATCCCTCTTTATGGAATTCGATACGGACGAAGCCGGGAAATAGGCGTTGTCGCGCTCCAATATCATGCCGACCTCTATATATCCCTTAAATCCCCCGTTGGGCATCTCCACATACTTTTTGGAGTTTGAAGACATTATAAGCCCGCGCTCGGAAATAAAAAACGAATCGCGCTGCACGTCGAAAACGTAGATTAAGTATTTGGGCGTCCAATAAACGTAGTTTCTTTTAACCTCACCGACGTACGCTATGACGTCTTTTTCAATCGTCTCTATTTCAAGCTCGAGCTTGTCGCCTTTTAAGTACAAGTACGAGCTAGTCGGTATGCTCTTGCCATTCGCTATTATTTTGCCAGAGCAGACGAGGCGCGGAGTTCCCGTGGCGGACGACGGCACATAGCTTTGAACGACCTCTGCCCTCATAATCTCGCTGCCTTCCACCGTCATGCTTTCAGAACCCGTCCAGTTCCCCACGTAAGTTTCAAAAGCCGCCTTGGCGTCGGGCAGCCAGTAGTCGGCGTTTTCGTGCGAAAATACCGATATGTTCTTTCCGTTTTCGGCGCCGCAGAGCGCTGCGGCGGAAAACATTATCGCAAACAATGCCTTTTTTAAGTAGTGTGTCATATGTCGATTACGTCGTCGTCTTTCGATTTTTCAGAGTCTTTTTTTAGAACTTTGCGGATTATTTTTTCGCTTCGCGCCATTGCTATTGCCCAAGAGAGCGTCGATACTATAAACGAAGCCCAAAGCGCCGCCCAATACGACGACACCAAAATGCCGTCGCCCGGAATCAGCCGCGCCGCCCAATATATTATCAGCGCGTTTATAAACAGCATGCCTATGCCCATCGTAAATATTATAAACGGCAAGGTGAACAGCACCAATATCGGGCGGATTATCCAGTTCATAAACCATATCGCCACGACAAGCGCCGCAAATGAGAACGCGTTGTTGAACTCTATCTGCCCAGCCGGCAGCGAAACCCACGCGAATATCAACCCTGCGGCGTTAAGCAGACAGTTGCGCCAAAAATTCAACTCTATTCGTATGGTGTTCCGGACCCTTCCCCGAAAACCTCCACCTTCATCTCCGTCACTGCGATTTTCCATTTTTCAACTTTCTTTTGAGTTTTTTATACTCTTCCAGCCGTTCCGCAATAAGTTTTTCCGCCCCGCGGGGAGTCGGCTTGTAAAAAGTCTTCGGATTTTCCATATAATCCTGCCCGCTTATCGCCCCGGGGCAGTCGTGGTTGTATATGTAGTCGGCGCCGTTGCCCCCCGAGCGGTTGAACGCCGTGTGGGAATCCCGCAAGTGCTTGGGCACAGGCTGCACGGGGTTTTTTGCGATTTCAGCCTTGGCGGCGGCAAGGGCGGCGGTTGCCGAATTGCTCTTCGGTGCGGCGGCGAGAAATATTGTGGCATGCGCCAAGTTTAGCTCGCATTCGGGGAGCCCTACGCGTTCGCAGGCGTCAAAGGCTGCGTTTGCCACAAGCAATCCGCGGGAATCCGCCAACCCGACGTCTTCGCTCGCCAAAATCACGAGCCTGCGCGCAATAAACCGCGGGTCCTCGCCCCCGGCGAGCATCTTTGCAAGCCAGTAGAGCGCCGCGTCGGGGTCGCAGCCGCGCACGCTTTTTATGAACGCCGATATTGTGTCGTAATGCTCGTCTTCGTCGGAATCGTACCTTATGCGGCGTTCTTGCGCGAAAATCTTTACGCTGTCGGCAGTAATTTCCGCCCCTCCGCCGGCCGAGACGACAATGGTTTCAAGCGCGTTGAGAGCTCGCCGCAAATCGCCGTCGCTTATAGCGGCTATTGCCCTCAATGTATCGTCGGAAGCCTTGCAGCCGAAATTTCCCATTCCGCGCGCGCAATCCTCAAGCGCGCGCCTCAAAACCTTCACTACGTCCTCTACACCAAGCGGCTCAAGCCTAAACAGGTGGCTGCGCGAAAGAAGCGGCGCGTTTATATAAAAGCCCGGGTTTTGAGTGGTTGCCCCTATTAGGCGCACATTTCCCTCCTCGACGTCTGGGAGCAGCAGGTCTTGCTGGGCCTTGTTGAAGCGGTGGATTTCGTCTATAAAAAGTATTGTGCGCTCTCCGCGGCGGCGGGCGGCCTCCGCCAATTCGGTTCTTAGCTGCGCGGCGTTTGAAAGCACGGCGTTTATCTTTACGAATCTCGACTTTGTCTCGCAGGCTATGACGTTTGCAAGAGTAGTTTTGCCACAGCCCGGGGGGCCGTAAAATATCAGGGACCCGAATGTGTCGGACTTCACAAGCTCCGGAAGCAGGCAGCCGCGCCCCAATATGTGCGAATGCCCCACCATCTCGGAGAGCGACGTCGGCCGCATTCTCACGGCAAGGGGCGCGCACGCCGAAACCCTCGGAATTTCGCGCTCTCTCGGGAATAATCCGTCCAACGGGAGTTCCTGTGTGTCGTCCGCCATATTTTCTTATCGAAAAAACAAAAGCATTTCTTGAAAGTTTTGTCAAATAATGCAATCTCTATGTGAAAAATACTTTGGAATGGTAAAGACTGCAAATATGCCGTGCGCCATGACCGTCGCGGGAAGCGACTCCGGCGCCGGTGCCGGAATACAGGCCGACATCCTCGCGATTGCGGCTAACGGCGTTTACGCGTGCTCTGTCGTGACGGCGCTTACGGCGCAAAATCCCGACGGAGTCTACGGCGTTTTACCCGCCGGGGCGGAATCGGTCGAGGCGCAGATGAAGGCGGTTGCTGACTTTTATTCCCCGGGAGCCGCCAAGACTGGAATGCTTTTCGATGCACAGACAGTGGCGGCAGTCGCAAAGTTTTTTAGGGCAAACCGCGGGATAAAGCTCGTGGTGGACCCTGTCGCGATATCGACAAGCGGCGCCAAACTGCTTAGCGACGACGCCGTCGGAGAGCTCAAAAACTCGCTAATCCCGATTTCCGACGTATTCACGCCAAATATCGACGAGGCGAAAATGCTTCTTGGCGCCGACAGCATAGACGACACGACGGACGCCGCCGAGGCTCTTTATAAAAAATTCTCGGTTCCCGTGCTCCTGAAAGGCGGGCACCTTGAAGGCGGTACGGTCTCCGACGTATTTTTCGACGGCGGGCGCCCAATCGCAATGGACTCCCGCCGCATAGAGGGCGTAAACACCCACGGAAGCGGCTGTACCCTAAGCGCCGCCATTGCGGCAAACCTCGCAAAAGGCCTTCCGCTTGCGGACGCATGCCGCCGCGCAAAAGAATACCTCGTTGACGGAATATCGCGCCCTGTGAGGGTCGGCGGGCAAAACTTTATAAACCATCTCCCAGGATACAGCAAATGAGCGGAGAATCTGATTCATACAGCCACGACGGGCACCGCAAAAGGCTACGCGAGCGTTTTGTGCGCGGCGGAATGTCGGCGCTGTCGGACTACGAGGTAATCGAGCTGCTGCTTACAATGTGCATTCCGAGAATCGACGTAAAGCCGATTGCAAAAGATTTGATAAAGGCGTACGGAAACCTCCGCGGGATACTCGACGCCGACCGCGAAAGCTTGTCCAAAATAAAAGGCATAGGAGAGTCGTCCGCCGCGTATATCGGCTTTATTAAGAATCTGATTACCCTCTACCACCTCGAAGAGCTGGAAATAGAGCAGGAGGAAATACCGACAATAGACAAGCTCATAAAATACTTTAAAAGCAAAATATCCGCCGAGCCGCGCGAAGTAATCGAGATGGTCTGCCTGGACTCCAACTTAAAAATTGTCCCAGACGGCGGCGTTCGCCTCTGCGAGGGCAGCGTAAACTGCGCGAGCGTCGACATAAGAAAGATAATCGAAACCGCAATACGCCTCGGCGCCGTAAGCATTGCCATAGCCCACAACCACCCTGGCGGCGACCCCCGCCCGTCAATGGAAGACGTGCGCTTTACAAAAAGGCTGTCGGACGCATGCCGGCCGATAAACTTAAGCCTTATCGAGCATATCGTAGTGGGGAGGAACTCCTGCTATTCGTTCAGGCGCTCCGGAGAATTCGACGTGCTATACGACGAAAGCCTTCCGCCGCCGCGCCGCTCCAATCCGTCGAGAAAAACCCGCGAGCAGAAAGTCGCCGAAGACGGAAAGGATATACAATGAGCATATTGGCGATAGAAAGCTCTTGCGACGAGTCGGCGGCCGCGATTTTCGACCCCGATTTCGGAGTGCGCGAAAGCCTTATTCATTCGCAGATAGACTTGCACGCGCTGTACGGCGGAGTCGTTCCAGATCTCGCGAGCTCCGAGCACCTTAAAAAACTCCCCGCGCTTGTAAAAAAAATCTCCGAGTCGGAGTACTTTTCAGGCGTCGATAAAATAGCGGCAACGAGCGGGCCGGGGCTGCCAAATTGCCTGGCAATGGGCGTAGCTGCGGCATCGGCGCTTGCAATGGTGCTAAAAAAGCCGCTAATAGGCATCAACCACTTGCGGGGGCATGCGTACTCTCCGTTTATTCCAATACACGCGAAAGATCCCGCAAATTTTCGCAAGAATTTTTCCGAACTGCTTCCGCACATAGGGCTCACCGTTTCGGGCGGCAATACAGTACTCTTTGAGATAGGCGAGGACGGGAATATGGTCACCCTCGCCGAGACTGAGGACGACGCCGCAGGTGAAGCCCTCGACAAGGGCGCAAAGCTACTTGGAATGCCGTATCCTGGCGCCCCCATTCTCGAAAAGCGCGCAAAATCGGGCAAAATCGACAAGACGATGTTCCCGTACGGGCAAAACAGAAAAATCGAAGACGACCCCGATTTCAGCTTTTCCGGGCTAAAAACGAGCCTGCGTTATAGGCTTGAAAAGATGTCCGGAGCGGAAATTGAGGCCGCGATGCCCGACCTCTGCGCCTCGTACCAATTTGCCGTCATAGAGCAGCTGCGGCGGCGGTGCGACTGGTTTGCGAAGCGCAAGCCGTATAAAAGCCTGGGCATATCCGGAGGAGTCTCCAACAATTCGGTCTTTGCCGGAGTATTCGAAAAACTCGCGCGGTCGAGGAACGCAAAATTTCTGATAGCCGACAGGCAGCATAGGGGCGACAACGCCGCAATGATAGCCTTTGCCGCATGGATTGCGCCGTCCGAATGCCAACAGCCGAAAAACTCAACCCTTGAAATCCGCCCCGCGTGGGAGCTCTGCAAACGAATAGGGATCTAAGAATTATGCCCCCGTCACTGGAAACGTCATACGCAAAATGCGAGAGCCTCGCGAACTCCCACTACGAGAATTTTCCCGTTGCGAAAATGGTTCCCAAACGGCTCCGCAAGCACGTGGCAGCCGTGTACGCCTTCGCGCGGACAGCCGACGACATCGCCGACGAAAACCACGATACGATAGCCGACAACGATCCGATAAGAATACGCAGGCTCGAAGAATTCCAATCGCAACTGGACGTATCCGACGCATCGAAGCTCGATCCGCGCTGGGACTGGATTTTCATAGCCTGCGCCGACACCATAAAGAAATTTTCAATACCTGACAGCCTTTTCCGCGACTTGATAAGCGCGTTCGCCCAAGACGTCGTAAAAAAGCGCTACGCAGATTTTCCCGAGCTGCTCGACTACTGCCGAAGGAGCGCAAACCCCGTTGGGCGGCTCGTCCTGCTTCTCCACGGATTTTCCGACGACGAGCGCTTCCGCATGAGCGACAATATCTGCACCGCCCTGCAACTCGCCAATTTCTGGCAAGACATGAGCGTTGACAGGCTTAAAAACCGCATATACATTCCGGAATCCGACTGGAACGGGGCGGACGAAGCTGAAATATTCGCCGACACTGCGACTGCGCGCGTAAGGGAAATCGTAAAATTTCAGGTTGAGCGCACGCGCGGGCTTTTCGACGCGGGAGAGAAGCTGCCCTCGCTGCTTCCGTTTCCGCTGAGCCTTGAAATACGCGCCACGCTTGCAGGCGGCCGCGCAATTCTCGACAAAATTCAGTCGCAAGGGTTCGATACCCTGTCAAAGCGCCCGGCTATCGGCAAGATCGACAAATTAAGAATCCTATTGCGCGCACTAATCCCATGAACAGGTCCGACGAAGCATCTACGAGCAAGCGCCAAACCGTGGAACGGAAGAAGTCGAATTTGGCGTTCGCGTTTTTCTGCCTCGACAAGGAGCGCGCAAAAGACATGGAAATTTTCTACGCCTTCTGCCGCCTGATGGACGACATCGCCGACGAGCCAGCGCGTGCCGCTTCCGAAAAGCGCGCCGAACTCGCCTCATGGAAAGGCGAGATAAGCCGAATATACGGAGGCTCAAAAGACCTCAGCCCGCTCGGCGGGGAAATGGCGGACGTCATACGCCGCAGGGGAATACCGCAGGAATATATACAGGCGATTATCGACGGAGTATTGCGCGACACCGTGGACGAGCCTTTTCGGACTTTTGAAGACATACGCAATTACTGCTACGGAGTCGCCTCGGCGGTGGGGCTTGCTTCAATATACATTTTCGGATTTAAAAATCCACGCACGAAATTATACGCGGAAGCTCTCGGCTACGCGCTGCAATTTACAAATATTTTGCGCGATGTGGCATACGATATGAGCACGCAAAACCGCTGCTACATTCCCTTGCGGGAGCTCGAATTTTTCGGGGTTGAGAGAGGCGACTTGTCGGAGCCAAGCCGCAATCCGAACAGCAAAGAGCTCTTCCGCATGATGCACTTCCGCGCTAAACATTTTTTTAGGAAGGCAGACAGGCTGCTTCCGCCAGAGGACAGGGCCGCGATGAAGCCCGCCTTTATCATGGGCGCAATATACGAGAAAATTCTCGATAAGATAGCAGAATCAGACTTCAATATAACCCGCTCCCCCATAAAGCTGAGCAAGCCAAAGAAAATCGCCATCGCCCTATCCGCGCTGCGCAATGCGAACCGCCGCGCCGAATCCGGCTCCGTTGAGTTTGGGAGCGCATGCGTTTTGGGCGGCGGAATATCGGGGATATGCGCGGCTTTAAAACTCGCATTAGAAGGGTTCGACGTATCGCTATTTGAGGCAAGAGCCTCTCTCGGCGGAAGGGCGTCTGCGATAGACTGGAACGGAGCCAGGCTCGACAACGGCTCTCACGCCGTAATGGGGTGCTACCAAAACTTTTTCGGATTTTTGAAGCTGATAGGGGTCTCGGCGCACGACGCATTCGAGAGGGCCAAAGAAATGGACTTTTCTTTCCCGGGCGGAAAAAAATTCCGCGTAGAATTTCCAAGGCCCGACGACGGCCCTGTGAAAAAATTTTTCGCATTTCTAAGGTATTTGAAAGTTCCCGGGCTTGGAAAGGCCGCAAACGTAATATTGCTTGCCAAACTAAAATTAGGGCTTGGCGAGCCGAAAGGCGGACAGACAGCGCTCGAATATTTAAAGGAAAGCGGAATAGACGGAGAATCCATAAAAGTATTCTGGGAGCCATTCTGCGTATCCGCCCTAAACACAACCTGCGCGGGGGCGTCGGCGAAGCTAATGGTCTCGACACTGAGAAAATCGGTGCTCTCAGGCGGCGAGAGCGGCATTCTATATTTCCCAGAGACGGCGGTAATAGACGCCTTTATTCCGCGCGCAGTTACGTATTTAGAGTCAGTAGGGGCGGAAATATGCCTTTCCGACCGCGTGGAGGAAATCGAGATTAAGAATGGCAGATTCGAGTCCATAAAAACGGCAAAGCGCGGACGGGTGGAATTTAGGAACTGCGTCAGCGCGCTGCCTGCAAAAGTTTTCGCGAATATGCTTCCCGAAGCCTCCGCTTTGAGGGCGGAAATCGGAGATATAAAGTCCACCGACATAATAAATGTATATTTCACAACCGACCGAAAGCTAACCGACGGCGACTACGCATGCCTTGTAGGCTCCAAACTGCACTGGATATTCGACCACACCCGCAAGTCTAAGGAATGCGAAAAAGACGGCACTTATTTGTACGGCGCTACAATAAGCGACGCAAAAATTCCTTTTGAAGCCGAAAATATCCGCAAATCCTTGCGAGTGGAACTGACCGGCATTTTTGGCAGATGCGAAATCATAAAGGCGTTGCCTTCACTCTACCGCGGGGCGACCATATCCGGAGACTGCGCGAGCGAAAAGGCGCGGCCGGACGACTCCCAATGCGGAGTCGAGAACCTGCATATTTGCGGGGACTGGGTTCAAACGGGGCTTCCCTGCACTATGGAAAGCGCCGCAAAGAGCGTGAACGACATGACAATTTTTAAACAAAAAAAAGATATATGAAAAGACCGTTAATAGTTTTTCCAATGGTTTACGAGGCTCGCTCCACTTTTAAGTTTTTCAACGAGCCTCTAAAATGCGTGCTCGGGGGAAGATGTAAATTTACGCTGGCAAACGGCACTGAATGCGAGGCTCTTGTCTCAGGCATAGGCTGCAAGAAGTCCGCGGAGCGCGTACGGGAATGCGTTGAAAGCTTCTGCCCAACGGACGTAGTTTTGTGCGGATTCGGGGGCGCGTGCGACGAGGATATGGAAATAGGAGAATTTGTGTTCCAGAGCGGGTCGGCGGAAATATCGAAATTCCTTTCGAGAAACGGAATGCGGGAGGGGAAAATCGCCTATTCTGAAGGAGTAGCCGACGAGAACGCAAAGAGAAAGTTTGCGTCAGAAGGATACGACATTGTTGAGATGGAAAGCGCGATATTTTCAGCAGCGCTTGGAGACGACGACTTTAAGCCTGTTCTCACCCATATAAGGTGCGTAAGCGACACTTTAAAGACATGCGTCCCTGCGGGTGTCGTAGAAAGCGGGCTAAACCTTGAAACGGGGGGATTTAAAATTTCGCCGTTAAAATCTATTTCAGAAATCATAAAGAACCCCGCCTCAATACCTGCGCTCATAAGGTTTGCAACAGTTGCCAACAAGGCGCGCAAGATTTACGAAGCCAAAATTCCCCAGGTATTGACAGCTCTATTTACAAATGTGGGCGGCAAAAAATAATTCCATTGAAAAAAACGGAAAAATATATTGACAAGCGCGCCGAAAAATGGGAAATTAACGTTTCAAAATTCAGTGATGATTGTTCAGTAGCTCAGCGGTAGAGCAGGTGACTGTTAATCACTTGGTCGCAGGTTCGATCCCTGCCTGAACAGCCACTGAAAAATAAAGGCTTTCCACTCGGAAAGCCTTTATTTTTTGCGGGATTGCGGCGCATATGCCTGTAAACTCTCGCAAATATATTTATTTTTATTTACGAATTTTGCCGCTTTTGCAACTTTTGCAACATAGCGCGGTTGGAAAGGCATCAATATATCGAGGACGCGACAAACCGCATAAATCAACCATTGGCGCAAAGCATTCGGTTATCGTTTTAGACGACTTCTCAAACTAAAACTGCAAATTACATAAAAATTTTAAACCTTCAAATTCTGCTTCAGAGGGAATCTCCCATTCGCTTTAAATAATGTAAAAAAAATCTATGCAGAAAATGAAAACGCATCTGCTACGCGCAAAAAAATGAGCATTATGCCATGCGCAAAAATCTTTAATATAAACACCACAACTTCTATCCCACCCCACAACGGCTTACAATAAGTATAAAAAAGCGAGCCGGAATATGCCCTGCCCGCTTTGCACAATAATGCAAATTTCGCGCTAAATCTGTTAATCGCCAAACCTCGAAAGCGCAAGGTTTCCCGTCCTCGCCATATCGATTATCCCGAACGGCTCTATCATATTCATAAAGGCGGCCATTTTGTTCGGGTTACCCGTGCACTGGATTATCAGAGCCTGCTTGTCCACATGCACGACGCGCGCATGGAATAAGTCAGCCGTCTGCACGATTTCAGCGCGCGTCTTGCTGTCGGCTTTTACCTTCACGAGCACGAGCTCGCGCTCAACAAAAGATCCGGGTACGGAATATTCCTCCACTTCTATTACGTTTACAAGCTTGTTGAGCTGTTTCACGCATTGCTCTACGCTATTGCGATCGTCATTGACAGTGGCCGTTATCCGCGAATACTTGCCTCCGCATACGGGCCCCACATTGAGGGTTTCGATATTAAACCCCCTTCCGCTAAACATTCCGGCAACCCTCGCGAGTACGCCAAACTTATTTTCAACTAGTGCCGATATGGTATGTTTCATATTTTTATAGGAATAATTTGCGCATCGAGCGCCTTTTATTAAATATGAGTCTGCCTATGCTGCAATTGCTTTTCAAGAAAAAAACGTTGACTGTCACCGCGGCAAAAATAGAAATAGTGGTCTATGAATGGTTACGATTTGCAAAAGAGAAATTTCTTAAAAAATATTGCTGTGGCAGGAGCGGCGGGAAGCATTGTTGCAATGTCGCAACTTTCGGCAGCCGCCGAAGGCTCCGACTGCCCGTCGAAAAACAGCGTTTTCAATGTGCGCGACTTCGGCGCGAAAGGCGACGGGAAAACGTCAGACACCGCCGCGATACAAAGCGCGCTGGACGCCGCCGGGAAAATCCAAGGCACCGTGTATTTCCCTGCGGGGAGATACGTATGCGCAAAGTTAAAACTGCCTCCAAACACGACTATGCTCGCCGAACCCCAATGGGGTTACAGGGGCATGGCGGGAGCCGTCTTGCAACTGGAATCCGAAGATGCCGACTGCGTTGTCGATATAACGGGCTCGTTCGGCGGGCGCGTATGCGGGCTATATATAAGAGGCTTGGGCAAAAAGGCAAAAATTTCCCACGGAATTTACCTAAACAACGACAAATATAGCCCAAAGGAAGATTCGTGCGTTATAGAAGACTGCCGAGTCGAAAATTTTTCCGGCGACGGCGTATATCTGAAACGCGTATGGCTCTTTATAGTCCGCCGCAATATTTTTATGGGCAACGGCGGCGCGGGCATCCGCGTGCAGGGCTGGGACGGCTTTGTGAGCGACAACCAGCTTTCTGCAAACAGCTCTGGCGGGTTCGTAGGCGACACAACCGTAGCGACAGTGATGTTCACAGCAAACCGCGTAGAGTGGAACGGCTCGTTCGGGCTCGACATTCCGCAGGGAGACGCGTGGAATATAACCGGGAACTGCTTCGACAGAAACTGGGGCGCCGGATTGAGGCTTTGCAATGTCGCGGACTCGACAGTCACAGGCAATGTTTTTAGGCGCTGCGGCAAAGATGCCTCAAAACTGGGGGACATATACTCTTGCCAAGTGTACCTCGAATCGTGCAGGGGCATAGCGGTGACGGCAAATTCAGGAGCGGCCGGCAAAGACGACCGCGGCAAGGGTGTAATTACCCCCAAATACGGCTTTGTGACAAAAAACTTAACATATTGCGCGGTGACATCAAACACCATGTATATGGGTTTTACAGACAAATTTTTTAACGAGCTGTCTCCCAACACCGAATGCGTGGTAAAAGACAATCTCGGAACAATCCGAAAATAAGCAAATCAATCGAGAATATGAAAAAGTTAACACTCATACTCGCGGCGGCTTTCGGAATACTTGCCGCGTCGTGCAATACCGGAACGACTGAAATAGGGTACGACAGCGCAAAGAAAGGCGATTACGTCGTTTCCTACACATACGTCGCCGGCAAAACCGACCTGACCAAGGCTGTCGCCTACGCGCTCTCCGCGAGAAAATGGCAAGCCTCCACTTCACCCAACGGATTTAACGCGGAAATAGACCGCGGAGGGGTGTCGGCAAAGGCTAAAATCACGGTGTCCGACAACTCCGTGTCATTCGACACCCGCGGTTCAACGGCGGCTGGCAAGCCGATTGTTCCGTACCGCTATCTGGACTATTTAAATAAGTCCATTCTCGAATATCTGCGCGGGCAGCGCTAATTGCGTTGCGGCAAAAAGCGGCGGTGAAAACCGCCGCTTTTTTTGTGCCGATTTAGAGCAAAACGCTTGCTGCTGATTGCATGCATAATTTGCAGCCTTGCGAGCCCCAAATCCAGGCGAATCTTAAAGAGTGCAAATATGAACCGTTTGCACTGCCGAGCCAGAAACATGCGAATGCGCGTTTACATTTTCATATCGCTGGCATGCAAATGCGCATTTTAAAGTGCCGCACCGCAGGCGTTTGAATTCTGCCCGCCCTCCCGAAGCGGTAAGGCTTTATTTTTTAAAGATTAACACAACAAGCGCGTCCTTGCCAAGTGTCGCCTCAGCGGAATCACCTTCGCCGTCCGACTCGTATTTGCCAACACCATCGCTTTCCGCAAACTTGTATCCGGCGGCTTTAAACTCAACCTCAATGGAGTCTGCAAAAGACTGAGTCGTCACGACCGCGAGTGAATCTCCCTTGGTAAACACGGAATATTCCACGCGCGGATTGGAGCATTCAACGATGTCATTATCGCGGAAAACTCCGTTCAAGATAATCCAACGGTACTTGTCTCGAAACTTGCCGACTTCGTTCAAATACGCGCTGTAATTGGGAGTTTCACCTATTGTGGCGCGACAGCGGTATATTTCAACGTCGCTCCTCCACCCGCGCAAAACGGCAAGATTTACGCGGCGCTTTACGTCGGTATCGTCGCGTATTTGCCTGTCTGTGGTTATTGTCTCCGGGAATATGTATTGGTATAGCGGCACGTAATCGGTGCGCGGAACCCCGTATTTATCCTTATGGGTAATCGTGGTATAAACCGCGACATTGTGCACATAGTCGGCAAATTCGCTCGTGCAGTCGCTCAACCATTCAATGCCGAAAGTCGCTTTCGGATTTCTCGCCTTTATGTGGTCGCGCAATTTTTCGAGCATTTTTCGCTTTGCACCCATTACCTCCATATACGGTACTTTGTGGCCGTGTGATTCGTCCCAGCAAACTTGGCTCATGTACCCGAGCTGGTCGAAAAACACGCCGTCCGCCCCCATATCGAGAGCGCGGTCTGCGAGTTTTTTTAGCGTTTCAAGCCAGAGTTCTGACGACGGGCATGCAGTCACAAAAGTCTTGTTTCCGAATGTCCGCAGAGCCGTGCCTGCGCCGCCAAACATATAGCGCTCGATATGTTCGCTGCCGCCGGGAACTTTTACGCTGATTTTATGCCCCGCTTTTTTATAAAAGTCCGTAGATGCGTCAATCAGCTGCCCATTGTAATATATTATGACTTTTCCGCCTCCTTTTTGAAATTCGGCAATTGCTTTTTTAAGCGCCTCGTCGCCGCCCTGCTCCGTCTCGGGCGAGTAGTGTGGATAGCCTGCGTCGTGCCCCTCGCGGAACCAACCGAAGAGGAATAGGGTATCTATGTCAGCAGCCAAGCCGTCTTTTAGTATTTTGGGGAAATCAGAATATTTAAAGAATTGTTTGCCGTACTGGTGGCGGGCGATTAACCGCTGCCAGCCGTTCGATTCGAGTATCGAATCTGCGGGCTTGCCCGGTTTATACCACGAGTCCGCCCATTTGCGGTATAGTTTTGCGCCGTCCCGCCAGCTCTCCACGGGCGCGAGGGCGTATGCAGGATACTCTGCAGTTTCCCCCGGTTTTAGATATGGATATTTTACAAAACCAAAGTCTATTTCGCGGCTTTTTTTGCCTTCTACCGCCCTTCCCCTAAATAGGTGCAGGGTTTTTTGAAAGGATTCGTCGTAGCTTGCCATGTACAGCGCCTCCTTGTTGCCGATATTTTCCGCAAAAATGCAGTTGAGTGCGAGCTCTCCCGGATAAACCTTGCTACGCTCTACGGCATTGTAATCCTCAGCCATGTAGGCTGTCTTGGCGTCGTCCACCCATCTTTTCAGCGTTTTACCGGCGTTTGAGGCGTACCCTCCGCCGGAATAAGACCATATCGCCTTGTATTTTTCCGGCGACGGGAAGTTCTTTATCAGCGGAAACTGAAATTCCCTCAAAACTAAATCCTTTGACGAGTTTTTTATGGACGGTTTGAGCAAGACCTGCTTTCCGTCGAGCGAGCAATCAATATTCACCGGGAAAATTCCGCCGTAAGAAAGCGATATTTTGTCGGAGGAAGGTTTTGATACTTTGACGTCCGCATCGGACGGGAGCCATTCGTTTTCGAGCGAGTCCGCCTTTGAATAAATAATGCGCCACAAATCCCTGTTGCCTGCGTACTCAGCCCCGGAGGATTTGTTTTTCAGCGAAACGAGCTTCCCGCCCGAATCTACTTCAAACCTGACAAATTCGTTTTCCAACACAAAAGATTCCGCTGCGAACGCAGAAGATACGGACATCGCGACCCCCCAAAATATAACAAATAACCGCTTCATATATTATTATTAAATCTTTGACTTGGCAATATGTAAAGCAAAATTGAAATATTACCGATTTGAATCGGGTAATTTATTATTGTGTGAACCGTAAAATCGGGTAAATTTTAAGATATGCAAAAAGTATTCTTTAACCACTTCAACATAAATGTATCCGATATCGAAAGAAGCGCGGAGTTTTACGAACGCGCGCTGGGGCTAAAACGCGTGGGCAATTTAGACGCCCCCGACGGTTCGTATAAAATATTGTATCTTGGCGACGGAAACACGTCTTTCAGGCTGGAACTTACATGGCTGAGAGACAAGGTTGGCAAATACGACCTCGGCGACAACGAAAGCCACCTGTGCCTAACGGTCTGCGGCGACTACGGCGAATGGAGAAAATTCCACAAGCAAATGGGCTGCGTATGTTTTGAAAATTTTGATATGGACTTGTATTTTATAGAAGACCCCGACGGATATTGGATTGAAATATTGTCGGAAGGCCGCAAATAAGCGCGCAAATACGCGCAATACGTTTTTGCTTGATACGAGTTTGTTAAAAACTTAGTGTTTATTTGTACGCATTATTCCATTAGAATAACCCAAAATACATATGAAATTAAGATTTACAGCAATCACCTTATGCGCAATGTTGCTTGCAGAAATTGCGCATGCCTCAGACGTCGTAATTTTCGACGCTGGGAAAAATATAGGAACCCCTTCCACAAAAGTAAGGAAGGAAGGCAATGCCGTAATAGCAGGGGGAAGCGGCATAGAGTTTAAAGGGAATTGGGATCTATCTAAAAATCTCGACTTTAAAATAGACGTGGAAAATCCATCCGCAACCGATTGGTTGACCCTAAAACTGCAACTATTTGACGACCAGGCCAAGATGACAGACTTACTGCAAAAAGGCTGTTTTTTGCTTGCGCCCAAGGAGAGAAAGACAGTCATATACAAGCACCCGCGCCCGCCAAAATATCCGGAAGTAGCCGCAAAAATAAAATCAATGAGGGCAAGCCCGTTTGAAGGAGGCGACAGGTCTGTACTCCCCAAAGACTACTCTAAGATAACAAAAATAAAACTCATACGCCATTGGGGAAGCGGCTCATGGAGTTTCAAGCTCTACAATATAACAGCTACGGAACACGATCCCGCAGACAAGCCCTCATGGTTTAATATGAGCGAGAAGGAATTTTTCCCGTTCGTGGACAAATACGGGCAATTTAAATTCAGGGAATGGCCCGGCAAAGTACACTCCGACGCCGAATTGAAAGAAGCCGCGAAGAAAGAACAAAAAGAACTCGCCGAAAAGCCCGGCCCCGCAGAGCGCGACCGTTTCGGAGGTTGGACCCGCGGCGGAAAACACGAGGCAACCGGCCACTTCCGCACGGAGAAAATCGACGGCAAATGGTGGCTGATAGACCCGGACGGGAATTTGTTCTGGTCGCACGGGGTGGTCCGAGTCACTCCGTCTTCGGCGATAACGCCCCTCGACAACCGGAAATTCTACTTTGAAGATCTCCCGCAAAAAGACGATCCGTTCGCGCTTTTCTACACCACGCAAGACGAATTGCTCGTTCCCCACTATAAGAAGCGCGGGATAAAAGAAACGTACGACTTTTCCGCCGCCAACATTTTCAGAAAATACGGGAAACAGTGGCGCGAAAAATACGCAGATATGGCCCATAAGCGCCTCCGCAGCTGGGGACTAAACACTATCGCCAACAGCTCCGACAGCGCGATATTCATGCAGCGCAAAACGCCCTATGTTGACCGCTTTGAGGTAAAGGGCCCCGCCCTCTCCGGATCCGACGGCTGGTGGTGGCCTTTCCGCGACCCGTTTGCAAAGGAATTCCGCGAAGACATAGTAAAGAATCTAAAAGAGAGAAAAGAGCAACTCAACGACCCGTGGTGCATAGGATTTTTCGTCGATAACGAGCTTCACTGGGGCGGACCGGAAGACCTTGCGAAGTGCACGCTCGCCTCTCCCGCAAATATGCAGGCAAAAATCGAATTCTCAAAAGACTTGAAAAAGAAATACGCCGGCGACATCAAAAAGCTCAACGACGCATGGAAGACTTCATATTCAAGCTGGGACGATTTTCTCGCCAAAACCGAAGTCCCCAAAGGAGCCGACAAGCAGGATCTGAGGGATTTCACTAAGAGAATAACCGAGGAATATTTTAAGGTAATCCACGACGAAATAAAGAAGCTCGCGCCCAACAAGCTGTACATGGGATGCAGATTTTCCGGGTACAATCCGCTTGCGATAGAAGCTGCTGCAAAATACTGCGATATAATCAGCTACAACCTCTACCGCGACAACCTCAAAGGTTTCAAGCTCCCCAAAGGCATAGACAAGCCTGTGATGGTGGGCGAATGGCACTTTGGCTCGACAGACCGCGGGCCCTTCCACCCCTCGCTGATAATGAAGCCAAACCAAAACGCCCGCGCTCAAGCCTACTACGACTACGCAAAGTCGGCGCTTGAAAACCCGTGCATAGTTGGCATACATTGGCATCAATTCTCCGACCAAGCGGTGACGGGAAGATTTGACGGCGAAAACTTCCAAGTCGGAATGACCGACGTATGCGACAATCCATATCCCGAAACCATAGCCAAAATAAGAGAGATAGGCTACGATATGTACAATGTCCGCGAGAACGCCGGCAAAAGCGAAAAAAAGCCCGGCAAGGAGCCCGGCAAAAAAGAGGCTAAAAAATAAGATTTAGATATTTTACTGCAAACCGGCGAGAAAACTCGCCGGTTTTTTTATTTTCATAGCGCAGAATACCAATCGCCTATAAATATAAAAACACCTTAAAATTTTCTCACGGGCTTGGCAAATGTCTGCGGCGCCTCCTTATTTGTCTCGCATGAGCGGACTTTTAAAGCTATGAAAGAGTATGCTCGGTTGCGCCGCCACTTTATGATTCGAGCGCGGCTGGGCTTTTAAAACAATAAGATGGCGCTCCTGAAATCCAAATTCGTAAAAATCTTTATGCGCATTTCTGACAACTACGCTTAACAGTACGCAGAGTATGGCAACCATACTTTGCCGCAATTTTTCTTTATTTAATATCGCTCAAACCCAGGCTATAAAGAATAAAATCCTTCGATAAAAATCCGAAGAATTAGAAATCTTGCATATTATAAAATAGAAAAAATCCCGCGCAGTTTTGCGCGGGATTGAGGAGACAATAATCTGATATCTTTTCCGGGAAAATAACTAAAATTCAATACCTATCTGTGCCGATATAACATGTATGTGGGCGTAATAGTCGCCGCGGAGGGTCGTTGGCATGGGCAGATATTCAGTTCTGTCCATGGAGCTGTCCAGAACAAATATATAAGAGTACGCCAAGTCGAAATATACGTTTCCAATCTTGTATCCGACGCCGCAGCTCGCCCAGATTCTGTCCGAGCACGGTATGCGGGAAGTGCGGTTTTTAGCGCCTTTTACAGGACTTTCGTCGTAGGCGGCGCCGATTCTGATTGTGAGATTTTCTATTTCTTCGGGATAGTAGTGGAAGCCGAGCGCGACGCGCGAAGAGTCCTCCCAATTTTCCGGTATGGTGACAGTGCCGGCGCTTGAACCGTTGATAGTCACGTCCTCAAACACGGACCAGCGGGTGTAAGCGTATTCTGCCATGACTGCGAACTCGCTAAAAGCCCCGCGCAGGCGCTGGTATATGCCCACTGTAAAAGTGTCCGGCATATACATGTCGGCCGATATGTTAGAGCGCAACACATCGTTCAAATGTTCGCCGCCGGTGAGATTGTGCGATACCTGGCTTCTCCACGAAAATCCGAAGCGTCCGTCCTCGGCATATTGAATCGAAAATCCTATATTGCCGCCTATGCTCCAGCTTTGCCCGGTATAGTCGAGGTTGCCGTATGGAGTGTAGCTGGCGAGTGTGCAATACGCAAACTGTGCGCTTACGCCGCCGCCAATTGAAAACCAGTCGTTTACTTTGTAAGCTATACTCGGGTTTATATCGGTTGTGTATAGGTAGCTGCGCGTGCCCTGCATTCGTCCGAACCAATCACTATTGTATTTGGATTCAAGGCCATACGGTGCTGTGAGCGAAAATGTCCCAAAAAGTTCCTCCGTGAACCTGTGGACTACATAGAAATTTGGGACAAATTCGTTTGTGCCGCACGTACCATGGCTTGACGGGCCCATAAGAGCCGACGGAGTGGAGCCTCTGTCATTTACGCAAAGCGTAGGCAAGATTAGCGACAGTACCGAGTCAACGCGCGTTTTACCGACTTCAAGAGGCATAAAGCACGCCGCCGACGGATTCCAAAACGCGGCGGAGGCGTCGTTATTTGCATTGGCGGTGGCGCCCGCCATTGCGTTTCCCATATTTGCCGCGCCCTGCTCTACAATTTGATATCCTGCGGCAAAAGCAAAATTTGCTGCGGCAAGGGAGGAGACGGCTAAAAGATTTTTAATATTTTTCATAAAAAGACATATAGAGGAAAAATGAACGAACGTTCATTGTCAAACAAAAAAATGAATGAACGTTCATTCATTGGTAGATATAGCTTTATTTATGCGCGCAATTTTTGCGTGCGTTTCCACTAATCAAAATCAAGCAATAATGCGCGCTTCGCAGAATTTTTTATACATTCTAAAATTCACCTTGCGTAATGGACGCATTTTTGAATCATATTGGGAAAATCATGGCTCAATCCACGCGCGACAAAATTCTGCAAACGACATTCCTTTTGCTTATTAAAAAAGGCTACGACAGAGTCTTGGTAAGCGACATTCAGGAAAGTCTCGGCATATCGCGCGGCCTTTTGTACAGATATTTTAACGGGAAGACCGAACTATTCTTTGAGGCGTGCAGAAAATATTTTTACGATAGATATTTCCCTGATCTTGATTACGACAAAATAACCCTCGCGGAATTTTTCCAACACGCGCAGAACGCAGTTCGCGCAATGACAAACATCGACGGGGAAGAGGTGGATATTTTAAAATACAATACACTATACTCCGCCATAATACAGTCTGAGCCGAGATTTAAGCTTGAAGCCCAAATTGAATTCGACAAGGCCCGCAAAGTAATCCGCAACGCCATAAAGCGCGGGGAGATAAAAAAACTTCCGGAAAATTTTATCGGAGCAACAATTTTAGCCATATACGGCAGGACGAGCTATATAACCGCAACCCCTTCAAACGCGTACATCTGCAAACGCATACTTGAAGACATCGGCCGCTTCTACGAGCTCATAAAACTTTGAGACTCCCGCATCTCCTACTATCGCTCGCTATCACTTCCATAAAATAAGCGGCGGGCATTTTAACCAATAAGCCCCCATTCGCCGCAATGTAAAAAATTTAACGAAATGCGGGTAGATAAACTTCCAAAACTTGCGGAATGAAACTTGCAACTTTGAATAGCATTAACATATTTTCTAAAACCGCGGTTTTAATAAAACTATATAAATGTCCCAAAATTTCTAAAAAAACCGCAACGCTTCCGCTGCGGAGAGCTTTCGAGCCGTTGGCATATTTAAGCTATGCGCGCCTTCCGCGCCGCACCGCAAATAATTTTTCCGCTACCTATATTATAATCTAATCCGCACTAAAATTTCTTTCGGCACGGCACCGGCCAAATTAACCTACCCCAGTTAAGTATATTTATCCTTTTCAGCGCGCATTAAGGTTAGGATTAACTATACGAATGAATTTTTCAGATAAAAAAAACCGCACATTCAGTGCGGCTTTAAACTTAAATTTCGTTTAACAGCAATAAAACTGCCAACAGAAGTAATCCATTCGTCTGCCCGCTTGATTTATACAGTCAAACAGGCGTCTTACAGACTAAAACCTCGCCCTATTCGGCAAATGCTACGTCCGGGTCGAGCGACAAAGTTATTCTATATTGCACCCCAGGGCGCATCACAAGCGGATGCTCGCGCGAATAGACCTGCAGGTAGTGTATCTTTCCCCAGTATGAACGGTATTGGGGATCGTTGGACACAACTTCGGTGTCGAGCCAATTACCCTGAAAATCGTCTTTCTCGATGCTCACGCCAAGTCCGTTTTGGCCAATCGCAAACGACATCGGCACATGGTATTCGGAATGGGGCGAGCCTATTGCGACTACCAAGCGTAGCTTGTCGAGAGTTATCTGGTTAAATACCGAATATACAAAGTCTCCCACAATCTTGTTTCCGGAAAACGACCACGACACTTTGCACGAGCCTATTCCCTTCACGATTTCTCCGTCGGCAGTGATTAAATCGGGCTGTTCGTATCTAAAGAAGTACGAGTTTCTAAGCCCGAGCCCTGAAGTGCACTTTTTGCCGTAATAAGACGGGGTTGTCACTTTGTCGCCAAAAGTGAGCTCGGGAATTAGAACCGGAAGGTACCTGTCGGCCGGCCAATCGAATATCCCCGGCATATGCGGGAACGCGAGCGAAGACGAAATGTTGCGCGCACCGGGCGCGGATACTGGGAGGTGTATGTGAAGCCCCGTATCTGCGTTCAAATAAATAAACAGCCCCTGCTCTTTTCTTGGGGAATTATCGAGCATTATGTATTTGCCGTATGTCGATGGTGTCGCACTCTTGGGCTGGAGCGGCTTGCCGACTGTTTTTGCGAGCCTCGCCCATTGGCACAAGTAGCGCGCGGCGTCAAAATTCGCCATTCTCGTGGTGCAGGTCGCTTCCGCGCTGCGTTCGGCGTCGCGGATTACAAGGTATCCGTGCTCCTGGTCGAGATACGTCATAAAGAAGAACTGGAAGAGCCTGCGCAATATATCCATATATTCGGGCATTTTATCGTCCGAAATCCAGCTGTCGCGCATGGCCTGCAATATCATGGATATGCAGTGCATTTGCCCGTACGCGCCTATGTTGCGGCCGTAAGCCCAGCCGAGACCGTCGGAGCGAACGATGTCGGGCATTATTCTCAGATATTTTTCGGCGAAAGTGCGGAGGCTCGGAATTTTTCTGTCGCGCAGGTGCATATTCGCGTGCAGCTGCAGCGACTGGCGGATAAACACAAAAGAAACGACTCCGAATATGTCGAACACGCCGTCCAAGCCGAACGATGGTTTGTCGTCAAAATATTTTCCGCGGGAAGTCTGCTCTATGCGTTCGAGAAATCTGTCTATTAGCTTGCCGGTCTCGTCCTTCTTGCTGAGCCCCATGCTGAATCTCGCGACAGCCTTTGCAATGTTGAATATCTGCAAGTGGTCTTCGTAGTCGCTGCGCGCGAGCAGGCGCTTGTCGAGATTTTTGCGGGTTTCTTCGGAGAGCTTTTCCCATACGAGGTTTCTGTCTTTCGACGGGCCGAAGGCGAGCAGACCGAGCGACGAGTATGCGAGGCCGTCTTCAGTATATTCTTTATCGTTAGTTTGCGCCGTTATGCACGCCGCTGTGAGATCGACTATATTCCTGCCGTCGATTTCTGTAAGCCCGGTCGCCCTATGGAATTCGCCGAGCGCCATTGCGGCGTGGCCGGGTTCGCAATCAAATGAAGTTTCGTTTTCGACAGGGACGATTGAGCCGTCTGGATTTATCGCCTCTATGTTTTTGCCCAAAATTGATTGGGCCATATCCATGCATTGCGCGGAAAAATTAAGCATCTAAAACTCTCGCAGATTCTGTTAATGTAATATATGAATCCCTTATGTTTGCAGACTCGCGCTTGCTTGTCAACATTTTTAGACGCGGCAATGCAGGCCCTTTTCCCTATTTTTTTCAAGTCTGGGCGCCCGATAAAAAAATCCGCATTCAGACAGCCAGTGCAGAAAAAGCATAACAAATAAGCAATAATTACGACATTATTAATATTATTTTTTATTGATAATATTAAATTATAATTCATCATTGCGGAAAATGAAAACTTCCGCAAACAGCACTTTTATCCGCCGCACAATATCTGTCTCGCAAGAGCTGGACGAATCAATCGCAAAGTTTGCGGAACGCGAATTTTGCGGCAACGCAAGCGCATTTATCGCCCACTGCGTGATTCAGTACATCACCTGCCGCGCATGCAGGAATGCCGATTCAAAGCACATAAAACCCGAGACTATTACGCCTCCCGAAAAGTAAAAACGCCGGGTCAAAATCTTTTCACAGCGCTTGCAAAGAGCGCAGACCGGAAGAAAATTATCCATACCCGCAAATAAAACAAAACAGATATTTTAACTTGTAGAATTTTATTCTATCAGAAATCCGCTATAAAATTTTTTGCCTCCGCGCCTATTTCCCTCGACAACTTTAAGCAAAAAAGCGGAGCCTACTATTGGCGGCGGTTGCTCAGGCGATAATATCCGTCGAGCGTTCAAGCCATTCGAGAAATTTTTCCAACATTCCGCGCGAGTGCGCCTTCAACTCGATAAGCTCCGCCGACGGTGTCCTTACGAGGGCGGCAAAGAGCCTTTTTTCGACTCCGGTCAATCCGGCAAAAAAATCCTCCTTCACAGGGTATCCCTCGTCTCTGGCAAATAAATAAAGGAATTTTAGCCTTACAATAGCCGAGGGATTGCCGGCGTCTATCGCATCGAGAGATTTTCGCAAGCGGATAGAAAATTTGGAGGTATCCTCCACATGCCGCCCGTTTTTAAGCGCAACCTCCGCAAGGCAGGCCGCGTCTTCAAAAGCCTCGTAATTCGCTGCTATCCGCGTGCGCCGCCTCAATATCTCAAAGTCTCCGAGAAATTTTAAACCTCCTCCGCCGGAAGCGGAATTTAAAACCGCATCGATGTCGTCAAATATGTCTGGAAGCACCGACGTCTTTTTTGACGATATTCTTTTTATAACGCAAAGCAGCCCGAGCTTTCCGGAAAAAGCCTCGATATAAAGAGAGCTCTCGCCCCGCAAGTCGCGGCGGAGCACGGTAATGTCGTCAGCGGATACCTCGCCGCCCAAGTTCTATTCCCCCTTCTTTTCTTCGGTTATCTGCGGGGTAAAGTCCCCCCATTTTGGGACAACGGCACCGCCAGAGATAATAAGCTTCATTGCGTCTCCGACAGTCATATCCAGATAAGTAAGCGAATCTTTCGGAACCATTATCAGAAATCCGCTCGTGGGGTTGGGGGTCGTCGGGACAAATACGTTTATTACAACCTCGCCGGTGCGCGCCTGAATTTCCCCCTGCGCCTCGCTCGTGACAAAGCCCACCGCATATAACCCAGCGCGCGGGAATTCGAGCATTACGACATTCTGAAAAACCGCCTTGTTTTGCTTCGAGAACGTATCAACAATCTGCTTTACAGTCCTGTAAACAAGCCCCACTCCGGGAATCTTATTTATTGCAGCCTCTGATATGCCTATCAATATTCTCGCAAAAAAGAATTTGGAAAGCACTCCAAGCGCCGTAATAAAGCACAAAACAACAAGAGTCGATATTAGGTCGAGCATCAAAACGCCAAACCCGGACGTCGGGAAAGTCTTGGCGAAGTGGTTGAATATCGGCGCAAAAAGCAATTGCGATACGGGAGTTCCAATATTGCGCACCAAAAATATTATAACAAAGAGCGTCACCGTAAGCGGCAGGGCTATAACAGTGCCTGTCAGCAAATAGTTCCCAAATTTTTTAAACATATTTTATTTTTTAGGTTGCGAGATGAATTTAAAAATCGGCTTGCGAAAATGCTCGTCGAGAATTTTCATTGCCTCGGCCTCTGCGGCGCGCATCTTTAGGGCGTCCTCGTCGCTTACGTCGTCCACTCCGGCAAGATGCAGGTATCCGTGCGCCACATACAGGCACAGCTCGCGCGAAGGCGTGTTGTCAAAATCCCCGGCGCGCGCAAATGCAGTTTCGGCGCTCGCGCAAATTTCCCCCGCAAATTCGCCGTCGCCTTCGCCCTCGAATGTTATGACATCCGTGGCGGTAGGTATGTTCATAAAGTCGGCATGTATCTTGGCTATGCGCACGTCGTCAAAAAGCGCCACCGACAAATCCCCGTCGGGCGCGCGCAAATGCGCAGGAAGATCGGAATCGAGCGCGCGGACAAATTTTCTTAGGCGCCTCGGGTCAAACTCCAACATTCCCGACATATCCAATATATCAACGCTTCTTTTATTCACGGCATTAAGTCCTGTATGCGCTTGAGCGAATCCGCCGCCGCTTTGCGCTCGACAGCATGGTTTAGCTCAAGGGTAAATATGTGTTTTTCCGGGTTGAAAAATTTCGACAGCCTTTTGAAGTCCACGATTCCATCTCCTATCGCAACATGGTCTTTCCCTGCTGCCGTGCAGTCGTGCAAATGCCAGCCAACCTGGTACGGAAGAATCTCCTCCGCGAACGCCTCCTGCGTGCATACGCCGCCTAGCTGCTTTATCATAGAGTGCCCGACATCGTGCCACGCCCTCACTTCCGGGACTTCTGAAAACCCTTCCATCAGCTCGCGAAAGTTGCACTCCAGTGGAAGCGCGCCTATGTGCTCGCGGTTTTCAATGCAAAGCAAAACCCCGTTCTCGCGGGCGGTTTCCACGGCGACTGAAAAATTTGCGGTTAAATTCGCGTAGTCTTTGACGCTTCTTCGGCGCGCGCGCTTCAAAAATTTTTCCAACTCCCTCTTGTACGCAGCATTCTCCGGCAATTCTCCATATTCCTTGTCTTTCAAAAAATTTTCCACTTTCGCCCAAGGCCTGAAAAAGAAGTACGACAACCTGCCCACATGGCAGACGAGCGCCTTTGCTCCTACTTTTCCTCCAAATTCGAGCGAATTCTTAGTGTGCCTCAGCCACTGTGAAGACTCTTTGTCCGAAGCGGTTGACGGCGAATAGAGGTCCGGCGCGGCTCCTGTGACGAACGGAGGAAGCGGGCAAAAATTATGGGTTGACGACACTTTGACAACTCCGTCCTCTACCGATTTTAATATGCCGCCTACCGCCGAAATGGGAGTCGAGTGGCTAATCTCTACGTATTCGTACCCGAGCGCAGCCGCGGCTTCGAGCATTGCGTAGCCGTCGGCGCCAAATGAGCGTTGCAGATAGCTTGTTGAAAGGGATATTACAGGTTTCATCGCGTCCATATCCTGAGGGAGGACAGCATAAAGTACTCTATTGCCGGAGCGTCCGGCATATTGAGCTCCATATATGCGGCCGATTTTTCAAGCGCCGCAACCGCCCTCGATATTTTCACCGCAGGGACTCCGTTGCCGCCGAGCGCGCAATCCACGCACGCGTCTTCTATATCGGCCAAAAGCCGCTTTCGCAAAGCTCTTCTTTGGCTTGCGCGCACCGCCTCTATCATTTCGTCGTCGAGTTCGTCGCTCTCGGATTCGTCCATATCGGCAATCTCGTCAACAAGCCTTCCGAGAATCGCCCCAAAACGCGCTATCAGCCCGTAGCAGCCAATGACCGCCCCGGAGACGCTATCGCCCTTGCGGATTTTCCCTCCCATTAGAGTTTTTTGCCACTTTTTAAAATCTTCGAGCCATTCGAGCCACTGCTCGTCGTCGAGGGGCTCCGGCTCGGAGTCAACTCGCAAGGCTATGCAACGGCTTCTGATGGTGTCGAGCAAATCGTTTGGGCGGGTTGTGAGCATAAAAATCGTTGTGTCCGGCGGCGGCTCTTCCAGCGTTTTAAGAAAGGCGTTAGCCGACTCCGCGTTCATTCTGTCCGCCTCGTGGACGATTGCGACTTTAACCGCCCCTGCGCTCGGAGACTGCCGTATGTCGCGCAAGAGCTTGCGCATTGTGTTTGGCGGCCAGTCTCCGCCCGTCCTGTCCGACGCGCTTCCTATTTTTATGAGGCGCATTTTCCCCTCGGGGCGCAGCTCGAACAGGTCAGGATGCCGCGCGCATGGGCGCCCGAAAAGCAAACTTGCGGTTTTCTTCGCCACATCTTCGAGTGCCGTGGCGGAGTTCCCGTACAGTAAAATCGCATGGTGCAGCCTTCCGTTGCGGAAGGCTTTTTCGAGTATGCTCTCGGCCTTTGAAATGGAGCTCACCGCAGTTTTTCCTCCACCGCCGCGAGGATTTTAGAGAAGGTCTCCTCCTTCGTTCCTGACGAATCCACAACCGCAAACCTTTCGGGCTCGCGCCTTGCGAGTTCGAGAAATCCCTCGCGGACTTTCTGGTAGAATTCGAGCTTTTCAGAACCCATTCTGTCGGTGTCGCCGTTGTCGCGCCTGCCGGCGCGTTCAAGCCCCTCGCGCGCATCTATGTCGAGCACTATCGTGATGTCGGGCGCAAGAGAATCTGTGGCAAAGCTGTTCAAATATTTCACAGTATCCTCTCCTATCGAGCGGGCGGCGCCTTGGTACGCGCTTGTGGAGTCGTAAAACCTGTCGCTTATCACGACTTTTCCCTGCTCGAGCGACGGCTTTATGAGCTTGTCCACATGCTCTGCGCGCGCCGCCTCAAACAGCAGTATTTCCGTCCGCGCCGACATCTGCCCCAAACTTTTGTCCAACAGAAGCGCCCTTATTTTTTCGGAGAGCTCCGTGCCGCCCGGCTCTCTCGTAAGCACGCATTCGCGGCCAATACCCTCAAAATATTTTGCCAGAGACTTCATGTGAGTGCTTTTGCCGCACCCCTCCGAACCTTCAAAAGTTATGAAAAAACCGCGAGCCATTTTAACTTTCCCAACCGCAAGCCGTACCTACCTACAAGCGGCGGCCGCCTTTAGCAGAGCCTCTCCGTTTTTGAAGAACTCCGTCCCCGCGACTATCGTGTCCGCGCCGCGCCCTATGCACGACGCCACATTCCCCGCCGTAATTCCGCCGTCAACCTCTATCCGGAAAGAGAGCTTCATTTCTCTCCTCATTTCTGCAAGCGCCGAGATTTTATCGAGGGCAACCGGATTAAACGACTGCCCCCCAAAACCCGGCTGCACGCTCATAACAAGCACGAGATCTACGCGCGGCAAATATTGCGCGACCTCCCCTACAGGCGTTTTGGGATTTATTGTAATTCCGATTTTCTTACCCGCAAAATGAATCTCGTCGAGGGTTCCCATAATCGGGTAATCGGGCTCGACATGCACGGATATGAGGTCCGCCCCCGCCTTTGCGAAGGCGTCCACATACAGATTCGGATTGTCGAGCATTAAGTGTACGTCGTAAAACATATCCGGGAACTTTGCCTTCAATGCCTTAACGACGCCCGGCCCGAAAGAGAGGTTCGGGACAAAATGCCCGTCCATCACGTCCACATGTACCCATTTGAGCCCGGCCGCGCGTATCGCGCCTACGGATTCGCCGAGAGCCGCATGGTCGCCGCCGAGAATCGACGGCGCTATTTCAAGACTGTTTACCATATTCCTATTACGGCGTCCTTTACCTTGTCGCCGAGTTCCCTCATCAATACGGGCATGCTCTCGTATTCGTTTGATATGAGGTTGTTGTTTGGGCCCGTATAGACGGTTATAAATGCCTTTACGGGGCGGTCCTTAAATATTACCTGCCCGTTCGAGCGCGTCAAAGTGCACAGGGCCGTGGCGGTAATCCTGTACGAGGCGGCGAGGGCTGTATCGCTCGCCTTTGTCGCTATCGGGATTTTTTCGTAGTTTACGATTGTCGTCGAAAGGGTTGCTTGGGCCTCGCTCTGGTACGCCACGCGCAAGTCGGGCACCTGCATTATAGCTTTCGAGATTGCGTTTGTAAGCAACGGGGCGGCCTGCGGCGCGTACGATACATTGCGCACAGGGCTTACATACACCGATGAAAACGGCAGGTTCACCGCCGTTCCCGCAAGGCGGTAATTAGAGCAGCCGACTATAAACGCCAGCATGCAAACTGCCAATATTGCAAAAAAATTTCTCATAGAACGTCGTCGGTTGCGTTGTCGATTTGCGACTGCGTCCATTGGTAGAAGCCGTCGTCGAAAAGGTAGTCTCCGAGGCCGTCGCCGTACATCGGCGCTAGCTCCTCGTATGATTGCACAGAGCCGTCGGGCATTACCTGCTCGACAACCGCCGCGCCGGGAGTTTCGAGGAATTGGTCAACCGACATCTCCTCAAACGCTTCGCTGTTCAGCTTTTCGATATGTGTGTCGTCCTCGAGCTCCGAAAGGCTCATCGGCTTGTACCTGCCCCATATCCAGTCATACGGGGTCATCGGCGCCGGAATGCCTTCGCGAATTTTTTTAAGCTGCGCCTCGGCCTCTTTCGCGGCCGGGCTGTTGGGCGCAAGCGTTATGGTCTCGTTGTAAAATATCGACGCCGCTACTCCGTTGTTGCGGTAGTAGTAATAAAAATCCCCCATTACAAGGCGGCTGCGCGCGTACGTATCCTGCATGGCTTCAAGGCCTTCTTCGGCGCGCGCCACTTGGGATTCGTTCGGGAATAGTATGAGATAGTCGTTGAAAAAGCTTATTGCGTTGCGCGTCGGGGTCTGGTCGTATTCGGGTCCTTGCACAAGCGACCTGTAAACCTTCGCCATTTGCAGGTAGGCGTCGGAGGCGAACATGCTTTTGGGATAGTTGTTTATCAGCCTGTCGAGCGCGTCGAACGCAACGTCCTGCTTATCTTCCTGCTCGGCGATAATTGATATGTTCATCAGCGCTATGGGGGAATAGTCGCTGTAAGGGGCGTCCTTCACGACGGATTCGTAGATTTTTATTGCGTCGTTATAATTTGTAAACCACGGGAACCAGCCCCAAAGATACGGTGTTGCGCCGCTTTGGATTGTTGCGGCGACATCGTATTCCGCCCCTATTATTTGGTTAAAGCGCGGATAGTCTGGGTATTTTTTAACTATTTCCTGCAAGGCGTCAAATGCGTCCATAAACTGCCCGCGCTTTACAAGCGCCTGGGACATCTGGTAATACGCTTCGGGCGCGAAAATGGAATTGGGGTAGTCGTTCACGACTATTTGATAGTAGCCCAGAGCGGCCCAATAATCGCCTTCGTCGAGGGCTTTTTTGCCTTCGTTCATCGCTTCGAGCGCGTTTTGGACATTGATGTTTTCACCGAGAACATTGGCCAGAACGCCGCCCTGCACCTGCCAGCCTTTGTCGGGTGTCCAGACCAAATCGGCGCGGACTGCGCAATACGCAACACACAATACCGCGACCCCAACGCTTCTTATAATTGAAGTGATTTTCATTTTCGCATCTATTAGAACATTAAAAATCGGCAAATGGCAACAGAAATTCTATCCCCATTTTTATAGCCGCATAAAAATCCCATTTTTCCCCGCATAACATTTTTTGCCCCTACGCCGCCGCCCCAAAAAACGTATGCCCCCGACAAAAAATTTTTTATCCCCTGACAGTTTTTCTTAAAAATCGCGCCCTATTTAAAAAAAATTTCTCCTCGTTAAAAATTCCGCGCGCACTTAAAAATTTTATGGTTTAGCCGCAATGGAATTCGTTAAAACTTCCCCAACAACATCATCACGGCGGGAATGCTTGCGCGTATTTTTGAATAAAAAACTCGGCAATAAAAATTTTTTAGCGACTTATACTTGCAGCAAGAACAGTAACTCGCTCATTGTATTAGCCGAAAGAAAAAAATTCCGATTCCCCGCGCGCAAGCGGCAATTTTATCGACAATTTGCGCCCCCATAAAAAATCCACACCGCGATTTTTAGACAAAATACCGCCGCTTACCCTACGACTTATGTTTTGTAGATATTTTAAATACGCAAAGCCGCGCACGCCCCCCGCATCAGAACTGTATTTTATTTACCGCACCGCACTGCCGACGCCGAGACACTTGACGAGTCTATAATGCTTTCAAGCCGCGCCAAAGCCATAGTATTTTTCAATCCGCTTGAAGCGCCGCAAACTTCAAGCCGGATATAGTTGTCTGTGTACGCGAGGTACTTTCCGCCTTCAATCGGTTTTTCAAAGAGGATTGGGCGGACCTTGCCAAGCTGCGACGCCATAAACCTTTCGTGCATTTGCGCGGCGGCGGCGCGCAAGTCGTCTGAGCGCATGCGGCGCACGCGCGGCGGCGGCGTATCCGCGCCCATAGTGGCTGCGAGCGTCTTCGGGCGCGGTGAAAATGTAAATACGTGCGCGTACGAAAGCCCGCTTGAAAGCATCGCCGCCTTCGTCTCAAGATAGTCGCAATCCCTCTCAAACGGGTGCCCGCAAATAATGTCCGCCCCAATGGAGATGTCCGCGCACTTGTCCTTGGCCTTGCGCACGAACTCCAGAAATTCCGCCGCCGTGTTTTTGCGGCGCATGGCTTTCAAGACCCTGTCGCACAGGCTCTGGGCGCATACGTGAAAGTGCGGCTGCAATTTGTGCGAATCGTCCGCAGCGCGCTCCAAAAGCGCGTCAACAGGCATATCCTGCGGCTCGATGCTCCCTATGCGTATGCGCGACAGTCCGCCTATTTTATCGAGCGCGTCGACAAGCTCGACAAGCCCCCCGTCGGGAGTCGAAAATTTTGTTATGTTTATGCCGGTGAGGGTTATTTCGCGGGCTCCGCGGGCGGCAAGGTTTTTTGCGTCTTCTATTATTTCCCCAAAACTCCTGCTTCTCGGCCGCCCCCTCGCCTGCGGGATTACGCAATAGCTGCAACAGTTGTCGCAACCGTCCTGTATTTTCAGATTTACCCTGTCGTCGATAAAACCGCAATCGGATACGGAAAACTCTCCGGTTGCGGGCGCGGATTTTTCGGCATTTCCAGCGCCTGCCGCCGACAGCAGCATATCGATTACCCCGCTTTTCGACGGATTGCCCGCCACTATTTTTACATTGCTTATCTTCCCAACTTCACCCGGCGCGATTTGGGCGTAGCAGCCTGTCACCGCAATCGGAGAATCAGGATTTGCCCGGGCGAAGTTTCTTATTGCCTGGCGCGTCTTCGCCTGCGCAAGCACTGTCAGCGCGCATGAGTTGACCACCGCGAAATCGGCCTTTTCGCCCCACGGGACAACTTCAAGCCCGCGGGCGCGCGCAATGTCCGCAAGCGCAAACGACTCGTACGCATTTACCCTGCACCCGAGATTGTATATCGCAATTTTTAGCGGGGAACCCATGTCGATTGGCTATTTTATTTTGCGGAACTTAAAAAAAAAGACAATTCATACAAAATCGCGCGGCGCGTCACTCTCAAGCCGCGGCGGCTGCAAACACATCTAAAAAATCCGCAAGCCGGCTTGGTGGCAGCAGACGGAATTGCGCGTTTGCGCGGAATAATTTAGAGTTTATTGCGGCGCGGCTTTTTCAGCGCGCAGTCCGGCAAAAGTCCGGCAAAAAAAAAGCTCCTGCGCGGAGCTTTAAAAAGATATTTATGCGCGATTAACGCGAGCGAACGCGCGAAAACTTCTTCTGGAATTTTTCGACGCGGCCTGCAGTGTCAACAAAGCGCTTTTCGCCGGTATAGGCCGGGTGGGAATCGCTCGTGACGTCGCGGGTAATCATATAGCAGTCCACGCCGTCTATTTTTTCAATCTGCTTGCTTTTCATGGTCGAGCGTGTCACAAAGCGCGCTCCGCTCGAAACGTCAACAAAGCACACGGGGTGGAAATCGGGATGGATTTTGTCTTTCATTTCTGCTGTAAACTCCAAAAGTTGATTAGCCCTGCTTGGCCTTGTAGCGGGGATTGGTTTTGTTGATGATGTAAACGCGGCCTTTCCTGCGCACTACTTTGCAGTCGGGATGGCGCGTTTTCAAAGACTTAATGGACGATACGACTTTCATGTCAACTCTCTCTTCTCTTTGCTGAATTTAATTAAAAGACGCTTATGAAATACGCCGCCCCCAACTTTGTCAACATATTTTTTATATTCTATTTTTCGGCCTTATTAGGCGGTTTGGCGGCGCACCCGCCAAGCCGCCAGAATAAACCTCCCGTTGCCCCCCGCCAAGAGCGCGGGATGGCTGCAAACGGCAAGTGTACGAATCAGTCGATTGGCCGCCTGTCGGAAAATACGGGAATCCTCGCGCGGATTTCGTCCACCAAGCCCAGATCTATGTCGGCAAACGCCAGATTTTCCTCGTCCGGGGGGCACTCAGCCACAATTTCGCCCCACGGGTCGAAAACCGCCGACATCCCGCAGTATTTTACGCTTCCGCCGCGGAAAACCTCAGGCCCGCATTGGTTGACCGCCGCCACATAGCACTGGTTTTCTATTGCACGGGCGCGACACAGAATCCGCCAGTGCTCCGAGCGCGGGTGCGGAAACGCCGCGCATATTATTATAAGTTTTGCGCCCATGTCGGCAAGGCGCATAAAAAGTTCGGGGAATCGGATGTCGTAGCATACGGCAAAGCCTATTTTGCCCAAATGGGAATTATTTACGACGGCGGATTTCCCCGGTGTCACAAATCTGTCTTCGTGAAAGACTCCGAAAAGGTGGATTTTGTCGTAATGCGCAAGTTCCCGGCCATCTGAAGCGTAAAGAGCAAGCCTGTTGCTCGGCGTGCGCCAGCCCGGTTCTATATGCGGGAAAGAGCCTGCCATTGCCACGGAACATCCGGCGGCGATATCCGACAGCCTCTCCTCGATTTCGCGCGGATGTTTTTCGAGGAATTCCGCGTTTTTCTTGTAGTCGAACCCCGAAACGAACATCTCAGGGAATACGACAAGCTCCGCGGATTGTGCGGCGGCCTCCTTTGCTGTTGCCTCCGCCCTGTCGAGATTTTTTTCAAATTCTCCGCGAATTACTGCGGTTTGCGCTAAAGCGATTTTCATATAAATTTTAAAGTTTTTACGGCGGAACAACCGTCGAGGGCGTTTATTTTCTTTAATATTGAGCGTGCCGAGAATTGGAGCTCTTGGCGGACTTGCGGATTTTGCGCGCATGCATATAAAATACCGGCGCGCATATTTGCCGGCGAAGACTTGCCCGCGAATTTCGGCGGAACGCATTTTTGCCAATTCTCGACTATTGTTTCAAAAGAGGACTTTGACTTAACCTTGGCCGATATTCTCGCCATAAGCTTTTCAACTATTTTGTCTGAGCGCATTGGGGCGCCGCCCGTCGAGCGCGCGCGCGAAATCTTTTCGCGGTAGGGCATTCCGCGGAAATCGCTGAGAATCCGGCTATCTTCGTTTAAAGGCATTTTTGTGGCGCCCTCTCCGCCAAGAATTTTTCGAGGAAGAAAACGCAGTTTATCGCGATTGAATGGTAAATCTCTCCGGATTTCACCATTGGCCAAAGTTCGGACACCCGCGCGAGTTTTGTCTGAATTTCCTCGTTTGAATCCCAGTGTGGCTCCGAGATTTTCCTTGCCGAGTCAATAACTACAAAGTGCGAGAGGTTTTCATGAAGGGCTGGATTGGGAGAGTAAGACGCCAAGAGTACGGGGTTTTCGCCGGCATAGCCCGTCTCCTCCAAAAGTTCGCGCACAGCAGCCTTTTCCGGCGATTCCGACGCCTCGATTATTCCGCCGGGAAATTCCCATGACATTCTGCCGCTTGCAAATCTATACTGGTTTACAAGCACAACAAAGGGGTCTGACGGACAGCCTGAATCGACGAGCGCCGCAGTTTGGACCCAGTCGTTGGAGCGGTTGACGTAAAAATCGCCCGTGCGGCCGTCCGGGTGGCGCATGGTCTTTTTTATTATTTTAAAAACTTTACAGTCCGCGACTGGGGTTTCGGAGATTTCCGTCCAGGCGCGCGGAGTTGCGTCGGTATTCATAGTAATATTAGAGTGCATTACGGCGGATTTTCCGCAAGTAAATTTATATGCAAAAATCGAAATTATATTAAACTATATGCCGCCAAAATAAAAATGAATTTTGCGCTCCGCCCCTCTTTAAGAATTATGAAAAATACAATATTTTTTTAATTGATTGTAAAAGTTAAACAAGAAGGAGTTAGTCCGATTTACTTTGTACTATTTTTACAATAAATTGTTTGACATTGAATACGCTTGTTTTAGCTTTTAAATTTAGATTTAAAATTGAGATTATGGATATGAAAAAGTTATCTATTTACACTTTGGCGGTAGCCTCCATGATTGGCACTCTGGGAGCAAAAAGCCTTTCGCTAATTACGGGAGAAAATGGCGAGATTTCAGGAAAATTTGATTGGAACGACACTTCAAAATGGACTCCCACAGTGTCGGAAGTTGCCGGCAACGACCTCAACCTGAACTTCTCCACCACCACGGAAGTGACTTCGACAATCAACGCAGGCTTTACCGCGGGAGATGTTGTTGTAAACGTAAAACAAAACGCGCCAGCGGGATCTGACGGTGGGCACGGCCACTTTTTTGTAAATATTGAAGGCGATACAACTTTTGACAGCCTCACATATAATATGACCTCTCCGGCATGGTGGGGCTCATATATTAGGATAAAAACCGGCTCTACCCTGACCATAAATAACGACTTGTATGCCGGCAATAGCGGCACAAATGCAAATTTTATAAATTTTGCATCAAATAATATGGCCGACTATATGGGCAATATCTACGTAAAGGGCAATTTGGTGTTTACCTCCAACGCACCCGGGCCTCAAACACACGCTTTATGGACCCAGCTTGGAGACTTTACAGTAAATGGCGCGTTTGTAATGAAAGCTGCAAACGTAGGCGACACAGGCAGATGGAGAATATCCAACGCCACTACAACCATAGGCGGACTTTCGGGAGAAAGCACCTCAGTACATCAGATATACATAGACAACGACACTTCCATAACATTTACAAATAAATCCGATTACTCGTGGAACGGCTTAATTACCGACGCCGACAGCGGGGCGGCAAACGCCAAGAAATTAAATATAGTAATGGACGCCTCCGCCACTGGCAAGCAAACGATGTCAATAACAGGCGGTTCACTCAACGATATCACTATAAACGGCGGAAAATTTATACTATCTTCGGCAACCGCCACAACGGGCAAAGTATCCCTCAACGGCGGATATTTTGGAGTTGGGAACAACAGCACCGCGATAAATTCCGCGGAGTGGAATTCCGGCGGGTTGTTGTTCGATATGGCAGCTATTGAGTACGAATATAAAATCACGATAGAAAATTCCTTCACCAAAAACGGCGACGGGCAGATAGAAGTTGATTTTGACGGCCTAAACGGCGCGGACTATATAGACTATACTTTTGAACTGCTTTCCGCCGGCTCGCTCGAGGGCTTTGACGTTGACGACGCGAACACAGACTTTGTCGCAAAAAATCTGTCAGGCGCCTTGGCCGACTTCGCTTGGGACGGAAACAATCTTTCCGTGACATTCACGCAAATTCCGGAGCCTGCCGCCTTAGCCGCAATTATCGGCGCCGCCGCGCTACTATTTGCCTTGCGTAGGAAAAGAAACTAAGCGGCAAATTATCTTTGCAACGGACAGTTTTTTTCGCATTTATCTAAAAGCCGAGTTGTTTATCCTGAATTATTTTACGGACGGTTTTTTAACCGTCCTTTTTTTTGGGCATAAACAAAAAATTTTTTTGAGCAGAACACCCCGACATAAATTTTTTTGATAAGCACTGGCCAAACAGACAAAATTTTATCTGGGAAATATGGTCTGAACAGGCATACAAGCTTATAAAACAAACCTAGTTGCCTTTTTTATAAAAAGACAGACACGCTTATTTAATTATACGGCGGGCTCTGCGCTTAATTATTCCGCGCACAAAAATAGATTTTCCTACTGAAAGATATTTTTCATTTGCAACCTCAGCTATACGGCAAGAACACTATCTTCGGAACGCAACATAAAAAAAACGGGAAAACTTACGTTTCCCGTTTTATTATAAAAAACAATTTCTACAAAAAAGCGCGGCGCGCTATTCTCAAACCGCCGCGGCTAATTTTGCATGCAAGTTAACCTACTTGACTTCGACCCACGCAGCGGAGTTCTTATTGCTCTCCAAGCAGGCGTCGATAAAGGCCAATCCCATGCGCCCGTCGAGAACAGTCGCGTAGCGGGTGTGGTCGTACGAGAAGGGTTTGCCTTCCTTCCATGCGCGAATGTCTTTTTCAAATTCGCGGTGGAGCCTCGCGTAGGCGTCGTGGAAGCCCTCGCAGTGGCCGGCCGGAATTTTCGGCTCTTTAAGCAGCGCTTCGGGGATATCCTTGAAGAAGCCGTCATTGGGCATTACATTGCCGCGCCAATATATTCTGTCGGGCTGGCCGGGAAGCATTATCTTTACTTTCTCCGACTCTTCCTGGCGCCATACGAGCGTACCTTCGGAGCCCACGACTTCAAGAGCGAGGTCGTTTTTGTGCCCTATGCTTATCTGCGAAGCCCTCACCATGGCTTTTGCGCCGTTTGAAAGCTCGCAATACACAGTCGAGTGGTCGTCGAGATTGTTGACTACCGACTCCATATGCGCCGAAACCTTTGTGACGTCAAGCCCGGTGACAAAGCGCAGCTGCATCAATGCGTGCGTGCCGATATCGCCGAGGCAAAGGGAACCGCCTGAGAATTTCGGATCCGTCCTCCAATTCGCGCTCTTTTCGCTTTTCTTTGCGAGCCATCCCTGTATGTAGGAAGCGTCCGCCCAGCGTATTTCGCCCAACAGGCCGCTCGTAACTATAAAGCGCGACAACCACGAAGTCCAGTGCCCGAGGTAGGTATGCGCAACTGCAAACGGCAGTCCGCGCTTTGTGGCTTCCTCGGTGAGGATGTCGGCCTGTTCGCGGTTCACCGTGAGGGGCTTTTCGCACATTACGGGAATTCCTGCCTCTATGGCTTTCAGGGCGGGATCAAAATGGACGAAGTTGGGGGTTACAATCAAAATGTAGTCGAGCTTTTCGTCATCGGGCAGATTTTTCTGGTCGTTAATCATGTCCACGTACGACGGGTATCCCTTTATGGGATAGGGCCATTTTGCGGCCTCGTCCATTGCAATTTTCGGATCCGGGTGCAACGCCCCCGCCACTACGCGGCGCGTTCCATCCGAAAAAATCGCCTTTTGGTGGGGTTGGGCTATAAATGCGCCGCAACCGCCGCCTACGAGTCCTACATTTAGAGGTCTTGGTGATGCCATTTCTATATCCTTTTTTTTGCGTTTATTGAAAATACCCAAAGGCTTATCCATACGGATGGCGACATGCAGCATAGAGCCCGCAATCCGGTTTCCAGATAAACCGCGCCGACGCCCTTAAACAGGCATATACGCCTAATCAATACAATTAAGCCGTCATATTAAGACGACACTAACTGAACTAAACGGACTTTCAACTATTTTTTTTGCATTGAAAAAAAATATGGAAGTATTCCGCAAATTAAAAAAAACGCGATAAATCGCGCAAATTGCAGCCTATGCAAAAATTATTCTCGATTTTTGGCGCTTCCATGAAATATTAGTACGGCATGCATGGCACATTTTTATCTGATTTCTATGTAAACCCCGTAGTGGCTTCGTCGCTTATGGACTACTTCTTCCAGTCCAATTTTGCGGGACAAGTAATAGTAATAATACTATTGGGGTTCAGCATTTTGGCTTGGGGCGCAATGTTCTGCAAAAAGGCGGACTTGTCAGAGATGAAAAGGCAGAACTCGGCAACGGCAAAAGCCGTCGCCCAGACAAATTCGGTGGCCGAAGCCGCGGCAATGCGCAGGCTCTCTGGCCCATACGCGGAAATCTTGCGCGACGCCGCTTCCGCCCTCGAACAGTCCGGGGCTCAAAACGCCGCGAATTCCGACGATAAAAATTCCGCAATGACATTTGTTGATAACGCCCTTCAACGTTCGCTGTCGCGCCAGCTGATGAAGTACGAGTCCAGCATGATTATTCTCGGAACTGTAATCAGCGGAGCCCCGTTTCTCGGGCTTCTGGGCACCGTATGGGGCGTCATGGACTGCTTCGGCTCGATGAGCGCACAAGCGTCCGTCACTTTGCAGCAGCTCGCTCCCGGCGTCGCGGGGGCCCTTCTCACGACAGTAGCCGGGCTGTTTGTCGCAATACCTGCGGTTTTCGGATATAATTATCTGACGAGCCAGTCGCGCAAACTAATGACCGATACCGAAAACTTCGCAAGCCTGCTATCCGACATTATAGAAATGCGCATACGCACTGTATATTCAGCGCAACCACAATACGCTCCGGTAAATCCGCAACAATATCCATACCCCAGCCAGCCCGCAGAATCGGCTCCGCGCGCCGAATACCAATATCCTTCTCAGCCGCAAGAAACGCGTACTGAATACGCACACCCTGCCCAACAACAAGCTCCGCGATCCGAATACGCGTACCCTGCCCAACCGCAACCTCCGCGCGCCGGATACACACCCCCTGCCCAACCGCAAGCTCCGCGCGCCGAATATGCATACTCCTCCCAGCAGCAGGCGGCCCGCGCGGAACAAGTCCCGCCGCCAGTCCAGTTTTCGAGTAATGCGCAAACTGGTTTTAACCATCAAAAAGCAGCCGATGTAAAGGATTTTGCCAACCCCGAGGCAGATAGTCAAAATAATGCGGACTCCCCCACAAGAAAGTCGCAGATAATAGACTTTTCACTCGACGACGACGATTCTTCTCCGACCCCACCCCGCGACTTCGACGACTAAAATCCGATGAAAATAAGACGACGAACACCGCCCGCCGCAATGACGGAGCTAAACGTAACGCCGCTTATGGACTTGGCGTTTTCGTTGCTTATAATATTTATGATAAGCACCCCGTTGCTCGAGCAGACAATCCCCGTAAACCTTCCCAAGCAGGACGCGAACAGCGCGAGCGTCCGCCCCGACATCGACTTTCAGCTCATAACGATAAAGGCGGACGGGCAAATATACTGGGGGAAACAGCCTGTTGATTTGGTTAAGTTAAATTCGTTATTGGCGTCGCTGTCGAAGACACAAGATCCGCCCGCGATAAGCCTTAGGGCCGACCGCAACCTTATATACCAGAAAGTCATCGACGTCATCGACGCCATAAAGCGCCACAACCTGACGAAGCTGCACCTCGACACGGAAGTAAAATAAAATGGCTGAAAGCAACAACGTCAAACTCGGTGCATATTGCTCCATCGCGCTCCATGCGGCGGTGGCGCTTGCGGCGATAGTCGCCGTATTTGTGAAAACCGTGTTAAAGACGGACGAACAGCCCCTGCCGCCCGTAGTTTTTGATATGGTCGAGCCTTCTCCGCAGCCCGCGCCCGAGCCCGCGCCCGCTCCCAAGCCGCAAGAAACGCAAATTACCCAACCCAAAATCGAGGAAATCGAAAAGCTCGACATTCCCGAGCCGCAGCCTGAACCCGAGCCCGCTCCCGAACCGGAACCCGAGCCCGCTCCCGAACCGGAACCCGAGCCCGCTCCCGAACCACAGCCAAAGCCCGCGCCGAAGCCAAACCCAACCCCAAAACCCAAACAGCAAAAGAGGATTTCATACAAGGATTTTTTGAAGAAGAATCCCGAAAAGCGCAATTCCAATCCCCAGCGCCAACGCACGACTCCGCGAAAAGTAAAGGTGGGGAGCGTAAAGGCAAGTTTCTCCAACATAAACCAAATAGCCAACATATCGGCGTCCGCCACAACAGGCGCCGCAATGAAAAACGAGCTCGCCGCATACGCGCAATATATCCACTCTATGGCAAAGCGCAACTGGGTTCCCCCGCAGGATTTATATGAGGAACTCGAAACGGAAATATCGTTTGTCGTATCTAAAAGCGGCGTTATATCGGCCTTCCGCATTATAAGAAGCAGCGGCAATTCGGCTTTCGACAACTCGGTCGCCACTACATTCAAGTCGATATCACTAATGCCGCCGCCGGACAAGCAGCAGCATACGATTACCTTAACTTTCAGCTCGGTAGACTAATTTTTTTTGCGGCACTTGCGCCCGCATCAAAGGCTGTCGCATTTTGCGATTTATTCGCGCTACATAAACGGCATTTTCCCAGCAATTATCCGTTTATTTTCTCAAAAAATTTTAGGAAATGGGGAAATTTTTATGCGACTTTCTTTAAGAAAAAAAATATCGTTGTATTGGAACGCGCATACGCATGGAATATTTTACAAAGCAGACACTGCTTATGGATTGCGGTTTGCCGCTATTGCGAAAATTTTTAATGTGTCGGTAAAAAAATTTACGGTGAAAAAATCACAAAGAATTTAGCTTTCAAAAAAAATGAATAGCCGAGTTTTTGCGTTCGCAAGCAAACTGCAAAAGAATGCAAATTTGCAAAGTGTTGCGTAAGGAATCGAGGAAAGTTTCAAATACTCAAAGCCGCATTTCGCCGCGCGGAATTTATTCAAAAAATATAGAAGCCGATGCGGCGGGCCTGCGCCGCACAAGATAAAAGTTGAAGTTTCTTTTCGCGCGGTAAAGCGACAACGCACTTAGGCTTTATGCCACTCTGAAAAGGCGCATAAATTGCCTGCAAAAAAATCTACCGCAACCATCTCGCCCAGTCTTTTCTGAAAGAATCGGCATTTTTGGGAGTCGCAAGCAGAGGCTTTAAAAGCTCCTCTTTCTTTGCGGGGTCGCGCTTTTCGACAACCTTTTCCACGAGAGTGCGCATTGCGTAATATCCCCAGCCGTACCAGTCGTCGTAAACACAGGAGTCGAGCTGGCCGCCCGATAGGTACATATCGAGTTGCGGGAGCGACCCGAGGCAAAAAGCGAAAACCCTGTCAGGATCTTCCTTTATGGGGAACATATTTGCAAGCAGCCGCGGATTTAAAAATATTTCACCGTAATTGTCGCGGCGCATTATGTCTATTTCATGCTCTTTGGCATACTCGGAATACGAATTTACGGAATAAGTTTCGACAGGCTCGGCAAGTTTGCGCACAGCCTCAATTTCGTCTCTTGAAACGGGAGTAAATAGCTGTTTTTCAGACGGGGATGTTGCGGTGGAATCCGTGTAAAAATAGCAATAGTTTGCGGTTTTTTTCGAGGCCGACAAGCGTTTCAGCTCTTCCCTTACAAGCTTTTCCATTGCGGCGGAATCCGTTCCGCAATATGATATTGCGCCTTTTACGCGCGCGCCTATGCCAACTACGGGAAATCCCTTTGGGGAAAGCTCGGCCACTTTGCCCTCAACCGCCTTGGCGTCCACGGGCACAAGCAGCGCGCCGGCAAATCCGTCCAAATATGCCTTCGACATTTCCGATATCTGCCGCTCTATTGATTTGTCGGCGGAAAAGAATTCGACAGACATATCTTTCCCGTATTTTTTTGAGAGCTCGGCAAGGGCGTCGCGCGCGCCGTTGTAGATGGCAGAGTTTGCCTGGTTGTGGGCGTCGGGCGATAAAAACGCAAATTTTATTTTTTCGCCTCCCGCGGCGGACACTGCCACACAGGCTATAAAAATGCAAATTGCAACAATTTTATTTTTCATTTTGACTGTCTTGCTTGGGGTTGTCGGTTGGGGTAATTTTTGTTTCGGAAAGTTTTTCGCGCGCGCCCTCCTTTTTGTGCGAGTCTTCGTATAGGATGCTGCCCAAAAACTCGACGGTCTCGGCGCACGCGAGCCTCGCCGATTTTTGGCGCTCAAGCCGCAGGCGCGAATCGGCCCGCGCGAGATATTTTGAATCCACAACGGCAAAAGCCGCCGCCGCCAAGCCCTTTGACGGGAATACCGCAATCTCGTTTGCGCACCCCTGGAAGAATGCGGAGAAAACCTGCGCAGGCACTCCGCTGCGGGCGATGTCAAACCAGCCCATTCCCATGCGGGAGCCAGCCGGGACCATTCTGCGCGCAAAAATCGAAGTTCCAGGCTTTGCGGAAGCCTCGGCTTTTAGCCACAGGGCGCATTCCTCCGGCGCGAGCGCCACGGAATAGGCCGGGAACAAAGCCGAATCGAACGCCCTGTATTTTGGCTGAGATATTCCGACCTCGCCGAAAAAATATTTTTTCATAAATCCGGCAAAAGATTTTTTTGGATTTTTTGAAGACCTTGAATTTTCGTATCCAAGCGCGTACCCGACAGCGGCCGCACAAAGCGGAGAAAACACGCCCTTCGTCCCCGCGCCCTCGGCGGGATAAGTCTGCGGAATTACCTCAAAGAGCCTGCGCCAGTCGCCGTCGGGGAACGGCGGCACTTTCGCGTTGTCGATGCCTGCCCTCATATAAAGCATATCGGAAAACGTGGAATGTTTTTCCATTCCCCTCTGCGGCGAAAAAGCCGAGAACCTTTCCGGGACGCTCCACTTTAAATCGAGCTTGCCGGCCTCCTCCATTTTTACGGCGGCAAACGTCACGCATGCAAACGAGCTTTCCCCAAGGGGCAGCGACTTCTGCTGCGCGCGTTTTTTAATCTCCGCGCCCTCCGCCGGAATGCCGACTGGCTCCGCATAAACCTTGCCGTCCGCCGTGGCGACGCACAGCACGCCGTATGGGCACCGCGCCTTTTTTAGCGCCTTTTCAAACTTCAGCTTTAAAAGCTCCATTCTGCGCTCCGAAGCCGCCGAGCCGTCGAGCAGGTTCGCCGCCCCCGCAAGCGACACCGCAGCGGAAAAAATCAAAAAAAATATCGGCGGAAAGAGCCTTGTCATAAATCAAAGCTTGAAGCGTTTTACAGGGACCCTGCCCGTCTTGGACTTAAGCCAGTCTGCCAAATCCGCGGGAAGCTCCATCTCGTCGAGCAGCTCGCCGAACATGCAGGAGCGCGTCTTTACATACCGCGCGAGGCACGACATATCGAGGGTGAGGTCGATTTCCCGGTCGCCGCGAACGGGCTCCACAAATTCGTCCGCCGAAAGCCCGAATTTTTCGGCTATTCTGCGCGCCATATCGTAGCGGCTGATTTGTTCAAGCCCCGCATAGTGGTATATGCCTGTGAGGTTCGGGCGTTCGCAAAGTTCCACGAGCAGGTCGCCGAGCCTTCCCGCCGACAGCGGGCATTTTATCTCATCGACCCTGCACTTGGCTTTTTCGCCCGCTGCCCAAATGCGCAGGAGCTTTTCATGCAGCGATCGGCGGGTGGTCAGGCTGTTTCCGCTTATATGGCTAAGCCTGAGCACCACAGACGTGTGTGCCGCCGCCTTCAAAACCCTCTTTTCCGCCATGAGCTTTGTCGTGCCGTAGAGCGTGCAAGGCATCGGAATGTCGGTATTTTTATACGGGGCGTCGCTTCCGTCAAATACCATATCCGTGGACAAATGTATAAAGCGCGCGCCGACATGGTTTGCGAGCTGCGCGAGGCGCTCGGGGAGAACAGTATTCATCTTTTCGGCGAGCTCCGGATTGGCGTCGACATCCGCAGGGCTTGAAATCGCCGCGCAGTTTACAATGGCATCCGGGAAAACTTCGAGCACCGCGCGCTGGACGGCGTGTTCGTCGAGCAAATCGCAGCTCACCGGGGTGACGTTGGGCATCTCGGGAAGGCGGTGCTTGCCGCATACGGCGACAACCTTGTGGCCCTCCGAGGACGCCGCCTTCACAAAATTATAGCCCGCCAAACCGGTGGCGCCTGTGCAATATATCAACATATTTTTTAACGCAAAATTAAAGTTCTTCGCTTGCAAAAAAGGAAGTTATTAAAATAATCTGCCCTTCTTTAAATAGGTTTAGATTATGAAAGCCGACAAAATAGTAAAGAAACAAATCGTAAATCTTCCCGTGTACGAAACCGGGAAACCTATCGAATATGTCGCGCGCGAATTCGGGCTCGACCCCGACGGCATATTGAAGATGGCCTCCAACGAGAATCCGCTCGGAGCTTCGCCGAAAGCGGTGGAAGCCGTCAAAAACCACCTCGGCGGACTAAACTATTATCCCGACGGCGGCTGCTACGAACTCCGCCAAAAGCTCTCAAAAAAATGGGGGCTTGCGCCCTCCCAGTTCGCATTCGGGAACGGATCGAACGAAATACTCGAATTCGTGGCGCAGTGCTTTGTGGGCGAAGGCGACGAAACTGTTTTCGGGGCGCAGTCGTTCATAGTTTACAAACTCGCAACCATTTTTATGGGCGGCGTATGCAAGAGCGTGCCGATGCCCGGAATGAAATACGACCTCGACGCCATGCGCGACGCCGTGACCGACAAGACAAAAGTCGTGTTCATGACAAACCCCAATAACCCCACAGGGTGCGTCGTAAAGCAGTCGGAAGTAGAGAACTTCGTGCGCTCGCTCCCCGAAAACGTCGTATTCTGCTACGACGAAGCATACACTGAATACCAGCGCGACCCTGTGGACTTGCGCGGGCTTATCTCCGAGGGGTACAACGTAATATGCCTCAGGACATTCTCAAAAATATACGGGCTCGCGGGGCTGCGAATCGGGTACTCGTACTCGTCCGAGGAAATTGCGGGATACATCAACAGGGTGCGCGAGCCTTTCAACGTCAATTCTCTCGCGCAGGTTGCCGCCCTTGCCGCCCTCGACGACGACGACTTCGTTCGCCTGAGCCGCGACGTCAACGACGCCGGCAGAAAACAGTTTGAAAAAGCCTTTGAGGAACTCGGTCTCGAATACTTCTCGGACGGGGCTAACTTCGTAATGGTGAAGGTTGCGGACGCGCCGAAAAAGTTTGTTGAGATGCAAAAGCGCGGGGTCATAGTGCGCCCCAACGTAGGCTATGGGCTCCCCGACTGGCTCAGGATAACAATCGGAAAGCCCGAGCAAAACGAGCGCTGCATCGAAGAGCTTTCAAAGCTCGTAAAATAGCACGCCATGCCGGAAGTCTGGATAATTGCGCTTCTGTGGGCGGCGTGCGCGCTTTGCATGGTTTTCGCGGCGGCGTTTACGGCGCTGACGTTTGCGGTGGCTTCGTACAAGTTTTCGGCAAACAGAACCGGCAAGCGCGGCGCGCCAGCGTTTGGCGCAGCCGTCCGCTTTTGCGTGTCTGGAAGCGCTAAAATCGCGACCACCCTCGCAATATCCGTGCGGGCGTTTGTGGTTTTGGCGGCGTTTTTCGCGTACTTTGCGGCAAACGAATCCCTCGAATGCCTCGGCCTTCCGATAGAGAACGGGCATAAAGTAGCTATTGCATTCGCGGCAGGCATTTTTGCGGTGTTTTTCGAATACGGAATCCTCGGCATTCCCGCCGCGCGCTACGCCGCCGCAAATCCGGAAAAAATCCTAAAAAAAATAGCCCCTGTTTTCATAGTGTTCTATGCGGCGATAAAGCCCTTTGAGCTCTGCGCCGCGGGGGTCGGTTTAAAGCTCGCGGGGAAGAAAATCCCGGGGAAGCCGTCGTTCGAGCACATAGACGTTGAGGTTATGCTGCGCTCCGAGGACTCCGACGGGGAAACAATCTCCCCCTACGCGGGGAAAATCGTGCGCAACGCAATCCGCCTGCAAGACCTCGACGTAAGCGACGTAATGCTCCCGCGAAGCAAAGTTGTCTATTTCGACACCGAGGAGCCTTACGAAGAAAATATAAAAACCGCCCTTGAAACGAGGCACAACCGCTACCCGCTGTGCAAGGGCAACCTCGACAACTGCTACGGGATAATCCATTTGCGCGACCTCTTTGCGTGCCAGTCGGAGGCTAAAACCCCCGACCTTAAAAAAATCGCGCGCCAAACCCTGCGCCTGCGCGAGAACGAAAAGCTCGAGTCGGCGCTCGTGAAAATGTTGAGGTACAAAATCCACATTGCGCTCGTCGAGGACGATTTTGGAGGGGTAATCGGAGTTCTGACGCTCGATGCCGCCCTCGGGGAGCTCGTCGGGCAAATACGCGACGAATTTACAGTCTCGCAAGGAGAACCGATTCGGGTAATCGGCAAGAACAAATACAAAATATCCGGCCTTGCGCCGATTCGCCGCGTTGAGGATTTTCTCGACACCGACTTCGATACCGACGAAGTCTCCACTTTTGGCGGTCTTATCACATTCTCGCTCGGCCGCTTTCCTGAAAAGGGCGAGCGGATATATTTTAAGGAGCAGCACATGCGGGTAGTGATAGACAAAATGGACGACAAAATGGTCGGCGAATGCACCGTAACGATAGAGCCGTCGGAATCCGCCGAAGAATAAGTTTTATAATTATTGCGGCGCTGTTAAAAGAAATATTGCCGCCGGCAAATGTGCAAGAATGGGGGTTGGGTAAAATCTCCTGCAACGCGGGGTGATTGTGGTGCACTTATGGGGTTCAGCATTCGCGCATCTTGGCAAAAACATTCGCGCATCTTGGCAAAAATGCGGGGGATTTGCGCCTCTTAAATTTGCATCTATTAAAATTTGCCGTCTTACCGCGCGTCTCCAAGCGCGGAAAAACGCGCTTTTTTGGCTGAGTATATATTTTGCGCGAAAGTTTTTTAACTTTTTTTCAAAAATGCGCGGTTTCCCAAACGTGGCAACGCCCGCAGTTTTTATGCAATGATATTGCAATAGGCAACCCCCGTATAAAAAGCATTTTTCCCAGCTTTTTTTAATGCGAATTTTTTGCGTTTTCAGACTGGTATTTTTCCTTATATTGGCTTGCAATATCAGATAATTTATTATTAAATCCGCCGGTAATTTTTTTTAACGTGGAGCACATAAAAAAGCCCACCCAAACAGACAGTTCCAAAACAATGAACAACCCCCTCGACACTCTAACAAAATTTGAATCGGCCTCCGCCGAAGTTAAAGGCTTTATATATAGTTTGCCCGCCCTGAAAAAATCCGGGTTCGATGTCTCCCGCCTGCCGGTCAGCATCAGAATTGTGCTCGAAAGCGTGCTTCGCAACTGCGACGGAAAACTCGCGCACTTGGAGGACGTAAAGCGCCTCGCCGCTTGGAATGCCCAGAACCCCGGCGACTACGAAGTTCCATTCGTAGTATCGAGGATAGTCTTGCAGGACTTCACCGGAGTGCCGCTTCTCGTGGACCTCGCCGCCATGCGCGACGCCGCCGCAAAGCTCGGCGCCAATCCCGAATGCGTGGAGCCCCTCGTTCCCGTCGATCTGGTCGTTGACCACTCGGTGCAAATGGACTTCGCCGGCACTCCGGACGCCTACCAAAAGAACCTCGACATGGAATTCGACAGAAACCGCGAAAGGTACGAATTCCTGAAATGGGGGCAAAGCGCGTTCAAGACGTTTTCGGTCGTTCCGCCCTCAACCGGTATTATTCACCAAGTGAATTTGGAATATCTCGCGCGGCTCGTGTTCCGCGCCAAAACGCCAGAGGGCGAAGAAATACTCTACCCCGACACGCTCGTGGGCACGGACTCGCACACGACGATGATTAACGGGCTCGGAGTTGTCGGCTGGGGCGTAGGGGGCATTGAAGCGGAAGCCGGAATGCTCGGGCAGCCCGTATATTTCAAAGTTCCCGAAGTTGTCGGCGTAAACATGACAGGCAAGCTCGCGGAAGGGGTGACCTCCACCGACCTCGCGCTGCATGTGACGCAAATGCTAAGGAAAGAAAAAGTGGTCGGCAAATTCGTCGAATTTTTCGGAGAGGGCGCAAAGAGCCTTTCCCTTGCCGACCGCGCGACAGTCGCAAACATGGCGCCCGAATACGGGGCGACTATGGGCTACTTCCCGGTGGACGACGCAACCCTCGAATACCTGCGCCTCACAGGCCGCGACGAAAAGCTCGTTGCCCTCGCCCGCGACTATTTCAAAGCCCAGGGGATTTTCGGAATCCCATCCGAAGGCGACTGCGACTACACCAAAACCTTGCACCTCGACCTCGCGGACGTGCGCCCGAGCATAGCAGGCCCAAAGCGCCCGCAGGACAAAATCGAGCTGCCCGACGTAAAGGAATCTTTCCAAAAGCTCCTCTCCGGGCTCGGCAAAAGTCCGTCGGCAAAAGTAAAAACAACAAAAGGCGAAATATGCGACGGAAGCGTGCTGATTGCCGCAATAACAAGCTGCACAAACACCTCCAACCCGTCGGTTCTCGTGGCGGCGGGGCTTGTCGCAAAGAAGGCCGACGAACTCGGCATACGCCCGCCGGCGTACGTAAAAACATCGCTCGCTCCGGGCTCGAGGGTCGTCACAGACTATCTCGAGGCGGCGGGGCTTCAAAAGCACCTCGACAACCTCGGCTTCAACCTCGCAGGCTACGGCTGCGCAACTTGCATAGGCAATTCCGGCCCGATTGACCCGGAAATCTCGGATGCTGTGAAATCGAACGACCTCGTCTGCGCGAGCGTCCTTTCCGGCAACAGAAATTTCGAGGCGCGCGTGCATGCGCTTTTGAAGGCGAACTACCTGATGAGCCCGCCGCTCGTCGTGGCATTCGCGCTCGCCGGAAGAATCGACATAGACTTCGACAGGGAGCCCCTCGCGAAAACGCCGGACGGGAAAGACGTCTATCTCTCGGATATTTGGCCGTCGTCGTCGGAAGTATCGGAAACCGTTGCGAAATCGCTAAAAAGCCAAATGTTCACCGCGAGATACTCCGACATGTCGGGTCCCGAGCGCTGGCAGAAAATCGAGAGTAAGCCCTCTGCGACATACAGCTGGGACGAAAACAGTACATACATACAAAAGCCCCCGTTCTTCGACTCCATCGAAAAATCGGGCGGGCTTCCGACACTTTCAGGGCTGCGCCCGCTCGCAATACTCGGCGATTCCGTAACGACCGACCACATATCGCCCGCAGGCTCCATTCCCGCCGACGGCCCCGCTGGAAAATACCTTCTCGCGCACGGAGTCCAGCCCAAGGACTTTAACTCTTTCGGCTCGCGCCGCGGCAACGACAGGGTTATGACTCGCGGAACATTCGCGAACGTCAGAATCCGCAACGCAATGGCGGGCGGAGCCGAAGGCGGATACACTAAAATAGACGGCAAAGGCGAAAATGTTTCCATATTCGACGCAAGCGAAGAATATAAAAAGCGCGGAGAGGGCTTGATAGTATTCGGCGGCGCGGACTACGGCATGGGAAGCTCCCGCGACTGGGCCGCAAAAGGCACAAAACTTTTGGGAGTCCGCGCGGTTGTCGCAAAGTCTTTCGAGAGAATACACCGCAGCAACCTAATCGGCATGGGGGTTCTGCCCTTTGAGTTTACGGAAGGCGCCGACGCCGCTTCTCTCGGTCTCGACGGCACGGAAACTTTTTCGATAAAAGGCCTCGAAAACGGGCTCAAACCCGCCCAGAAGGCGGTCCTTGAAATATCGAGGGCGGACGGCACGAAAGCCTCTGCAAACCTGCTCCTTAGAATAGACACGCCGATAGAGGTCGATTATTACGCCTCGGACGGCATACTGCCGCTCGTGCTAAAAAAAATCGTCAATAAATAATCCCAAAAATATGCGCGAAGAAACTAAATACCTTGTAGGCATAACGGGAGACACCGCAACAATGGCGGTAATCGGAAAGGCGAACTACCTGAATTGCCGAAACGTCGGAGAGTTTTTCTCGACGGCGATAGAGCGCGGCTGCCGGAAGATAGTGGTCGATTGCTCCCAATGCAACGGCATGGACAGCACATTTCTCGGAATGGTTGCGGGAGCGGCGCTAAAAATCCATAAAACCGGCGGCGAAATGGTTATACTAAACCTTAACGACAGAAATATGGAGCTGATTGACAATCTCGGCATATATAAGCTCGTAAAAGTAGAGGAAGACAAATCTGCAATGCCGAAGCCGTCGGCGGAATTTCTCCCTGCGAACAACGCCACCCACGCGAACATTCTCAACGCGCATGAAAATCTCGTCGAAGCGGATTCCTCCAATAAGACAAAATTCGAGGACGTAATAACCTTCCTAAAAAAAGAAACACAGAGCAAATAGAGCATGGTTTACGTCGTCGCCGCAACTGTATTCGCCCTCATAGCGCTCGTGTGCGTGCTAATCGCGGCGAAGCAGCGCGATATTCTCGCGAAGACGCTCGACGAACTCGACAGGCTGCGCGAAGAGCGGCAAGTAATAATAGACTTTCTCCACCGCAGCGCCGACGATATAGGCTCTGGAGCCAACCGCGAAAAAATATACAAGCGGACCGTCCGCGCCACGGCGCTGTCGTGCGGCGCGATGAGCGCATGCGTCTATGAAAAAACCGCCGACGGAAAACTCGTTGCGAAAGCGTGCGAAGGCCTATTCCCACCGCAGACTAAAAAAATCGGAAGGCGCAAAAACGGCGAATTGAGGGCAAAATACATAGAAAACGCCCTCATGGCAGAAACGATAGAACCCAACGAGGGGATTTTGGGTGAAGTTGCCGCCTCAGGCAGGAGCGTCCTAATCAAAGACGCCCTCAAAGACCCGCGCATAATAAAGCATGACGACGAATCGCTAAAAATCAGGAGCTTTATGGTGGTGCCGCTAATATTCCGCGGGCAGCTGAGCGGGGTGCTTGCCGTCGCAAATCCCATAAGCGGAAGAGCATTTACGGATACGGAATTTTCGCTTGCAAAGTCGCTTGGCGAGCAATGCGCGCTCGCCCTGCAAAATGCCGAGGCCGTATCGGCGCTGCTAATGCGCAATAAGCTCGAATTCGACCTCAGGCTTGCAAGCAGCATACAACGCTACCTTCTCCCCGAAAATCTCCCGCAGACAGACAGCCTCGAATTCGCCGTAAAATACCTGCCGCAGCAGCTCATAGGCGGCGACTTCTACGACTTTTTTAAACTTCCCCACGGCAAAATTGGCGTTGTCATCGGCGACGTATCCGGCAAGGGCATTCCCGCCGCAATACTTATGGCGCTCTGCCAGACAAAACTCAGGTACATCGCAATGTCTGGCAAATCCCCCGCGCAAACGCTCTGCCTTTTAAATTCGGAGATGGTTCATGCAATGCGCTCCGACATGTTTATTACCATAATATATTTGGTGATAGACCCGAAATCTGGCGAAGCGAGGTTTGCGCGGGCCGGCCACGAGCCCCCGCTGCTTGCACGCGCAGACTCTGACGAAGCGGCGCAGCCCCTCAAATCGAGTGGAATGGCTTTGGGCATGGTTTCGGAGGAGCTCTTCGACGAGGTTATGGAAGACGCCTCGTTTAAGATGAATTCCGGCGATGTGCTTGTATTGTACACGGACGGGCTTACTGAGGCGGCGAATCCAGAAGGCGGAGAGTTTACGGCAAAAAAATTAGCGCAAACAATCTCGACATTGCGCTCGAGAAATGCCAATGATTTAAACGACGAAATAATAAAGTCGGTAGAGTCGTTCATGGGCCCCGGAAACAAGTACGGCGACGACCTTACACTTCTAACTGTAAAAAAGATTTAACAAAAAGGATATAATATGGCCGGTGTAGGCAAACTTTTAAAACAGGCGCAAAAAATGCAAAAGGCGATGGAAGCCGTGCAAACGGAACTCGCCAATACGACAGTCGAAGGCTCCGCCGCGGGCGGCGCGGTGAAAGCCGTTGTCAACGGACAGGGCGTTTTGCAGTCGATAAAACTCGATCCGGAATTTTTGAAAGAGGACGTCGCGAGCGTCGAAGCGTCGATAGTCGCGGCAGTTGAGGACGCTGCTTCAAAAGCCCGCGCCAAAAGCGAAGAGCAGATGAATAAAATCACGGGCGGATTCTCGATTCCCGGTCTCATATAAGTTCCGCCAATCCGCGCGCCGCGAGTTTTCAACCTGCGGCGCCGCAAAAGTATGTGGAAAGAGCGATTTTTTAAGCCGCAACATATTTTTTATTAGCGGATTAAAAATCGACGTTTTCAAATTGGTTTTCTGGGTAGGGGCTACCCGAACAAAGATCCCAAGTTTGGAAATTTTTTAATGGCGAAAACCGGATAAAATCGCGCGCTGCGGGCGGAAGAGAGTTTTTGTTGTTTTTCTTCAAATGTCCGCTGATCTCTTTAAATTGCGCGCGTACGCAAAAATATTTTTATATTTATGGGGACGGAACGCTTGAAACCGCAAGCGCTCATTTGCTTTTGCATTCACAAAAAATAATCAGGCGGCATTGCGGCGATAAAAAGTTAGTCTGCATAACTGCACGATTTACTATAATGAGCGGCGCGGCAATTTCTTACCGCTCTTATAAATATAGGGCGAATATTTTAAACGCTAAATATGCCGCAAATGTATTTGGCGGGTGGGAAAACCCTTCTCGGCTGTCGCAGCGGCAACGGCGGCGGTAATCAGCGTTTGGGGCATAAAACCTAACCTGTTTTTGGCGCAAGAAAAAATCGCAAAACGAATAAATTATTTTTCCGCCTCTTTTGCGCCTAGTCAGATGTTTTTTTCAGAAGAAAAATTTTGACCCGCAGACTGTCTTCAAGATTGCGCGCGCGGCGGCGCACTATTTTGCCGCATTATCAGCTCTTAGGCGGAGGATTGAGCAATTTCTCAATACAGTTGCTCGCATTATTCACCCGCACGAGTTTGTCGCGCGATGTCTCTCCGCAAATTATCTCTATATCCCCCTTCGAGACTCCGAAAAATCCCGCCAAAAACTTTATGAGCTCCGCGTTAGCCTTTCCGTCCATAGCGGGCGCCTTTATTTTTATTTTTACGCCGTCGCCGTACGCGCCAGCCGCCACGCTCTTTGGCGCGTTAGGCACAACCCTAATTTTTATGTGTTCCGGCATTTTTATAAAAATTCTGCGGCTTTACGCGGCAGAAAATATGCGGCACGTTATAAAGCCATACTTCGATTGACAAAAGAGATTTTTCTGCGCAAAAAAAATTTGTAAAGCAATTTATCGGCTGACAAAAACCGCCCTGCCCTACGTTTCCGAGACCCGCAATTAAAAAATGCGGCTTGCACGCTTAGAATTTTAACGCGCCGCCCAAGCATTGAAAAAGTTAAGCAGTTCCCACAAAACTTGCTTTCCTTTCTACGACAAATCGCAAAAATTACTCGCATTGAGCTTCCCACGCAAAAAAAGAAATTACCGATACAAGTGTAAGAATTCTTGCCGGCATTCTGGACACTTACGCGCGCGCAATGCAAAAAATATTTTTTAGTAAATTACCTTTTATATCGTCAACTGCAACTCCCCCGCCAATAAAGCGGCGCAAAATCACATGGGATAGCTTCCGAGCCACTTTATCATCGGCAGTCTTCGGGACAGTTCCGAGACGGCGGATTTCGTCTTTTCGTCCTCCCAATGCCCCTCAAAGTCTATAAAGAAATAATAGTCCCACGCCTTTTTGCGGTTCGGGCGCGACTCGATTCTCGTGAGGTTGACATTCGCGCGCTCAAACGGTATCAAAACTTCGCTCAGCGCGCCCGGACGGTCGCTCAGGGAAATGACTATGCTCGTTTTGTATTTGATGCCCTCAGAGCGCGGCGCCGCCTTTTTGCCTATGACGAGAAAGCGCGTCTGGTTGTCTTTCTTGTCCTGAATGGCGCGCTCGAGAATGGGAACGTCGTAAGATTCAGACGCTATGGCGGAAGCTATCGCGCCTATTTCCGGATTTTCAGCCGCCATTTGTACGGCGGTAGTCGTGCTGTCCACAGTTTCAAGAACCGCCTTTGGCAGGTGCCTGTGCAGCCAAGCGCGGCATTGGCCTATTGCCTGGTCTTTTGAACACACCTTGCGAATCTCCTCGAGCTTCCCGCGCGAAAGCAGGCAGTGCTCTATTTTTAAATACACCTGCCCCACAATGAAAAGCGAACTTTCGGCGAGCATATCCATCGAGTGCAATACGGCTCCTTCGGTCGAATTTTCAATCGGTATTACGCCGTAGTCAGTGTCGCCGGCCTCAACGGCTGAAAAGACGTCTGGAATCGAAGGTATCGGGCGGTAATCGACGCTCGACCCGAAATTTTTAAGAGCCGCCTGTTGCGTGAATGTTGCGCACGGCCCGAGGTAAGCAACGAGCAGCTTCTTTTCGACAGATATAGACGCCGATATTATTTCCCGATAAATTGCCTTCAAGGCGTCTTCGGGAATCCTCCCGCAATTCTTTTCGAGCAAATTTTTAAAAACGAGCTTCTCGCGGCTTGGAACGTAAACTTCTTCGCCGTTCTTCGATTTCATCGCGCCAATTTCTTTTGCGCACGATATTCTGCGCGCGAGCAAATCGAGTATTTGCCCGTCTATTGAGTCTATTTGTGCCCTAATTTCGCTTTTATCCATTTGGATTTTCCTCTTGTAAAATTTGCGCCGGCCTATGGGCGCTTAAACTCCCCGTCGGAGTCTGCGCTTTCCGCGCCGTCAGCAGGGAATGTCTCTGTGCCCGGCTCTACTTCTATTTCTTTAGAGACTTCCTCAAATTCCATCTCAAATTTTTCGCCCGCGCCGCCTGCTTCGCCATTTGAAGAGCCTGCGGGCGAGCCGGAAGCTCCCGCGCTTTCGACGCCCTCCAACTCCGCCGGCTCGTCGGCGTTTGAAGGAAGCCCGACATGGGTGTCGGATATTTCCTCCCCGGAACCCGCGCGCCTTATCCATTCCGCAATTTGCCCCGGGGTCAAGACGTCGGAAGCGGGAAGCTCGTCGAGCGAATTTATTCCGGCGTAGTCGAGAAAGTTTTGGGTGGTTGCGTACTGAATTGGCCGCCCCGGCAGGTCGGCGCGCCCTGAAATGTATATCAGCTCCTTTTCGGAAAGCCTGCTTATAGCCCCGTCCGCATTCACCCCTCTAATCGCCTCTATCTCGGCGCGGGTGACGGGCTGGCGGTAGGCGATTATCGCAAGCGTTTCGAGAGCCGCGCGCGAAAGTCTTTGGGGGCGCGGATCGTTGCGCAACAGCCTTACCCATTCGGCGTAATCTTTAGATATCGCAAACTTAAACCCGGACGAACTCTGCAAAAGGCTGTAAACTTGCCCCGACTCCTCCAATTCGGCGGATATTTCCTCCATTGCCTCCCTAATTTGCGTCGCGGTCAATATTGTGGGAACTTGTGCAAATATGTCTTCTATCACCGACTGTCCGCCGTCCGCCGCATCGTCCGTCTCTTCCGCAACGCTTTGCTGCTTGGCCCGCCCGTCGTTTTCCGAATGGTAGCGCGTGATTACGGCCTGTATGTCCTTTATCGACAGCGGCTCGCTCGTCGAAAATAAAAGCGCCGTCAGAATCTTTTTCAGATTGAATCCCATATCGAAAATTATTTTTGGTTTATAATGTAAAATTAAATCCGGCATTTCAATTTTATTTTTAGCGGCTCCGCGCGGCCGCCGCGCTTTATAAAAAATGCAATATTTTCGCGCATTACTCCGCAACAAGCTTATTGCCAATTTTTCTCTCCAACGGGGCTTGCCGCCTTATCCCATCCTTGTTTTCCGTCCCTGCGGTTTCAATTCTTTAGCGCTCAGCCCCTTACCTCCACTGCAAAGCCGAGTCATTTAAGGAGGCGATTTTAAGACTTCTACCGACAAAAAATGAGTCGTTTTGAAGACCCCGCTTAGAATTCCTGAAATTCTAAAACTTGACCTTGCGACCAAGCCGTGGTTATATTTATGGGAAATTTCAGCATTATGCCAGAATACAGATCAAAAAAAAGTTTTACGGGTAGGAACATGGCCGGCGCGCGCGCCCTATGGCGCGCCACGGGAGTGAAAGAGTCGGACTTCGGGAAACCGATTATAGCCGTGGCAAATTCTTTCACACAATTCGTGCCGGGGCATGTGCACCTCGATGAAGTCGGCAGGTTTGTGCGCGAAAAAATAGAGCAGGCAGGCGGAATCGCGAGAGAATTCAACACAATCGCAATAGACGACGGCATCGCAATGGGGCATGAAGGAATGCTCTACTCCCTTCCCTCGCGCGAGCTAATTGCCGACAGCGTGGAATACATGTGCAACGCCCACTGCGCCGACGCTCTCGTTTGCATTTCAAACTGCGACAAAATAACCCCCGGCATGATGATGGCTGCCATGAGAATGAATATCCCCACGATATTCGTGTCCGGCGGCCCAATGGAGGCGGGAATAGGAAAATTGTCATCGGGCGAAAGGAAGCTCGACCTCATCGACGCAATGATTGCCGGCGCCAACCCAAATATATCCGACGCCGACTCGGAAATTATGGAGCGCAACGCCTGCCCGACATGCGGTTCGTGCTCCGGAATGTTCACCGCGAATTCAATGAACTGCCTCGCAGAAGCCATAGGGCTCGCCCTGCCAGGCAACGGCACGATAGTCGCGACCCACACGGCGCGAAGGGAATTGTTTGAAAAAGCCGCAAAGCGCATTGTGGAAATGGCGAAGGCATACTACGAAAACGGCGACGAATCCGTCTTGCCGCGCTCGATTGCAAAGCGCAACTCTTTCCTAAACGCGATGAGGCTCGACATAGCCATGGGCGGCAGCACAAATACAGTCCTGCACCTGCTCGCGATAGCACGCGAAGGCGAAGTCGATTTCTCGATGGCGGACATAGACGCGCTTTCGAGAAAAACTCCGTGCATATGCAAAGTCGCCCCGACAACCCAAAAAGTCCACATACAGGACGTCAACCGCGCAGGCGGCATATTCGCCATTCTCGGCGAGCTCGACCGCGCGGGCCTGCTCGACACGTCCGCAAGCACGGTCCACTCAAAAACCCTTAAAGAGGCAATCGCAAAATACGACATACTATCGCCCGAATGCCCGGACGAAGTTAAAAAGATGTACCGCGCCGCGCCCGGCAACAAATACAGCGTAAAAGCTTGGACTCAATCAGAATACTACTCGGACAACGACACCGACAGAGTCTCAGGCGCCATAAGAAACGTCGAGAACGCTTTCAGCAAAGACGGAGGGCTCGCCGTGCTAACGGGGAATATTGCCATTGACGGGGCAATAGTAAAAACCGCGGGTGTCGACGAATCGATACTGCGCTTCCGCGGCACGGCGAAAGTTTACCACTCAGAGCAGGCTGCGAGCAAGGCGATTCTCGGTTCGGAAGTCTCGCCGGGAGACGTTGTCGTCATTCTGTACGAGGGACCGCGGGGCGGCCCGGGCATGCAGGAAATGCTCTATCCAACGAGCCACTTGAAGAGCATGGGGCTCGGCAAGGTTTGCGCGCTTTTGACTGACGGAAGATTCTCGGGCGGCACGAGCGGCCTATCCATTGGGCACGCGTCGCCGGAAGCCGCCGACGGGGGCGACATAGCCTTAATCGAAAACGGCGACTTCATAAATATAGACATTCCCGCGCGCAAAATAGAGCTCGAAATATCGGAATCTGAGCTCGCCGCGCGCCGTGCAAAAATGCTCGCCAAAGGCGAAAACGCCTACAAGCCTGTGCGCGACAGAAAAGTTTCAAAGGCGCTGCAATTCTACGCTAAAAACGTATCATCTGCGGCGGACGGCGCGGTTAGGAGGCTCTGATGAAAAGCATGACGGGCTTCGGGAGAGCCGCGGCGGATTGCCCCGAATTCTCGCTCACAGTCGATGTTTCGAGCGTCAATAAAAAGGGCTTGGAATTGTCCGTCGGGCTTCCGCGCGAATGGCAGCCCATGGAAAGGCTCGTCGCGGCTAAAGTCAGGGAATTCTACACGCGCGGCAAGGTCGGTGTATCCATCAAGGCGGAATTTAAGGGAATAAAAAATTCGCCCTTGGCGGACAAGGCCGCGGTAGCCGCCGCGCTCGAAGAATTAAAATCGCTCTGCTCCAACTACGGCACAAAATTCGAGCCCACCGCAGATACGATATTAAAAATCTGCGAGCTGACCTCCTCCTGCACGGCGCAAAATTCCGACTGGGAAGCGGCATGGGAAACCGTCGCCGCCGCGCTCGACCAAGCCCTGCGGAGCGCCGAGCAAATGAGGGAGCTCGAAGGCGAAAACTTGAAGAAGGATCTAATCCACCGCCTTGATTTGATACTCGAGCTTGTGATGGCGGCGGAGAAAGAGTCGAAAAATACGGTCGGGCAATATCGCGACCAACTTTTGGGGCGCCTGAAAGAAATGGGCCTTGAAATTCGGCTCGACGACGAACGCCTGCTAAAAGAGCTCTGCATATTCGCCGACAAGTGCGACGTAGCGGAGGAAATAACGCGCCTAAAAAGCCATATATCGCAATTTATAGCCGCTGCAGACGAGAGCGGGCCCGTCGGGCGCAAGATGGACTTCATCTGCCAAGAGATGGGGCGGGAAATAAACACGACGGCAAGCAAGGCCAATAATCTCGAGCTCACGAAGCTTGCCATATCCCTTAAAAACGAACTCGAGCGGGTGCGCGAACAAGTCCAGAACGTCGAGTAGCGGCTTAGCCGCCCGACGGCTCTCCGCGCAGGCGCCTCCGTTGCGATAACGATGTTTAAAGTCGCACTCCGCGCGCGAAAACAATAAAATATGAGCAAATCTTTCGACAGACTTAAAAACGCGCTGAAACGGCTTCCCGGCACGGGAGTCAAGAGCGCAGAGCGCATGGCGCTGCACCTCGCGCTTGAAAACCGCGCGGACGCCATTGAGATAGCCGAATCCATAACGGCGGCTCTCGAACGCATAACGCCCTGCCCTGAGTGCTTTGGATTGTCCGAAAACGGGCAGCCCTGCGAAATATGCTCCGACGCCTCCAGAATTTCCGACTGCCTTTGCGTTGTCGAAAAAGCCTCAGACATTTCCGCTATAGAAAAATCGGGAGCTTGGCGGGGAAAATACCACGTTCTTGGCGGAAAGCTGTCGCCGATAAAAAAGATTGGGCCCGACAAGCTGAACATAGCCCAGCTTTTAAAGCGCGTTGAAAACTCCCATATAAAGGAGATAATACTCGCATTGTCAAACGACATTGAAGCCGAAGCCACCTGCCATTACATACAGGAGCGCATCGCTTCCCCGCACGGCATTCGGCTTACGCGCATAGGCTTTGGGCTCCCCAGCGGAAGCCAGCTCGGCTTTGCGGATCCCGTGACAATCAAAAGCGCGCTCGAATCGCGAAAATCATTCTAACACTTTTCATCAAGGCGCATTGTTGCCCAATAAAACTGCATTATGAAAATCCTACGCCTTTTACTAATCGCATATTTCGCGAATTTCACCCTTTGCGCGCAAACGATAAACGAAGTCGAATCCGACCCGCCAAAGGTGACGATTGAAATCGTCGAAACGTCGGCGAGCCAATCAAACGCGGCGGCAAAAAACGGAATATCATATTGTGACTCGCTCGTATTGGGATTGGTTGAGGGGCTTACAGAATACCTGCCTGTGTCGTCCACCGGGCACCTGTTGCTCGCAAACGCGTTCCTTGGGCTCGATGCCGACGAACCGCTCTCGGACGCCGCTGGCAACCCGATTTTAAATGATGACTTTGAGCCCCTGACCCTCAAATCAGCCGCCGACGCATACGCCATAGTCATACAACTTGGCGCGATTGCCGCTGTCGCATTTATCTATTGGGAATGGCTCTTAAAAATGTTCTTCGGGCTTCTGGGAAGAAATCCGGAGGGGCTGAGGCTTCTTATAAATATCATAGCGGCTTTTTTGCCAGCGGCAGTTATCGGGTTTTTGCTGCACGACCTAATCGAGAGCTGGCTTTTCGGGACGCTACCCATAATAGCGGCGCTGTTTTTCGGGGGGCTGCTTATGTTTTGGGTTCAAAAGAGGTACAACTCTAAGCATTTGTATCCCTCAAGCACATATCTTAAGATGAGGGATATGAGAGTCAAAGACGCGCTGGTAATAGGCTTTTTGCAGTGCATTGCAATGTGGCCCGGCACGAGCCGCTCAATGATGACGATTATCGGCGGATATGCAGTGGGTCTCAAACCGGCGGACGCCGCAAGATTCAGCTTTTTGCTGGGGCTTGCAACGCTCTCTGCGGCGTCGATATTCAAGATGTACACCGACGGAGCAAGTATTTTGCGCGCGATTTCTGCGGGGCCGCTATTGTTCGGGATAATTGTAGCATTCGTCTCTGCGGCGCTCACCGTAAAATGGCTCGTTGGATTTTTAAACCGCAGGGGGCTCGCGCCGTTTGCATATTATAGAATAATCCTCGCGGCAATCCTCTCTGCATTCGTGTATTTCAATATTCTCTAACGCCCCTCAAACGAACCGCGCAAGCGCGCGCAAAATCCAAAAGCATTGAAAATAATAGACGCCCATACGCATTTTTATCCCGAAAACATCGCGTCGGCTCCCGAAGCATGGGCGGAACGCGCCGCGGAGAGATACTGGGGAAAGCTCGTTGGCAAGCGCCCCGACGGGAAAAAATCGTTGCAGGGATTTCCAAGCGAAAAGAAATTTCTTTTGGACATGGATTCCGCCGGAGTGGAGCGCGCCATAATCCAAGGCTGGTATTGGGAAAATCCCGGCACATGCTCCATTCTAAACCGCCAAATTGCCGATTTCGCCGCGCGCCACCCGGACAGGATTTCGGCATTCGCCTCCATAAATCCGAGCTTTCCAAAGGAGTCAATAGCGGAGATAAAGAGAGCAAAGAATCTCGGTTTCATAGGTGTCGGAGAACTGCACGACGGAGTCCAAGGGTTCGACTTTTTATCTGGGCAGTTTACGGAAATTGCCGAACTTTGCGCGGAATGCGGTTTCCCGATTTGCGTACACCTCACAGAAAAATCGCCCCGCAAATATCTCGGCAAGTGCCCGACGAACTTTGAGTCCGCATACGCCGCCGCGCGAAAATGCCCGTCTGCAAAATTTATTTTTGCCCACCTTTCTGGCGGCGACGCGGCAATTGACGGATTTTCACCCCCCGACAATGTTTTTTTCGACACAGCGGCATTTCCGTTTACAAACACGCCAGCCGACGTCTCCCGTGCGGTTTCCGCAAATAACGGCCGCGCCATATACGGCACCGACTATCCGATACGCCTGTACCCGCGCAAATTTGCGTGCGAGCAGATGCGCACAATAGCGGCGGAATCAAAAGCGGCGGTTCCCGCGGAATACGCAGAAAAATTCTTTTCAGAAAATTTCGAGTCGCTTTACAAAGCAGGCGCGCATAAAGCTATCGGCATAAAATAACAAAATATTTTATTCTTTCGCTGCGGGACTTGCGCAAATTTTTTCTGTCTCGGGCAGATTGCTCGGGGAAAAAATCCCGCAATGCGTTATGTAAACCTCGCTCCGCGCGCGCCATTGGACAGCGGCCGGCAAACGCCTTTGTAGACTGCGGAAGGTAAACGGCATTGGACTGCGGCTGGCAAATACATCTAAAAAACGATAATCCGCGAAGAAAAAAGATAGAAAAAATTAGTCGGAAAGACCGAAAAATTCCACAGAGTTCTCGTATGCGGCGTCGGCGATATATTTTTCATCAACGCCGAAAATTTCGGCGGCAGCCCTCAAAATAACCGGAATGTTGGAGGGCTCGTTAACGCTCCCGCGCAACGGAACAGGCGCAAGGTACGGGCAGTCTGTTTCGAGCATTAGCTTGCCGATTCCCTGCGTGCGCATGGCCTCCCGCATCTGGCCCGCATTTTTGTAGGTTATAATTCCAGTAAAGGAGCCCCTGCCCCCAAGCTCGTTTATCTCCGCAAGATCTTCGGCCGTCCCCGAGTAGCAGTGGAAAACGACCCTCGAAAAATCGACGCCCGCCTCCGATATGAGCCTTACGCAGTCCGAAAGGCTTTCTCTTGCATGCACGCATATCTTAGCGTCCGGAAAGGAGTTTGAGAGCTCGAGCTGGCGCGCAAATATTTCAGATTGGCGTGCCCTCATAGTCTCAAATTCTTCCGCGTCGGCCGGCGGACGATAGTAGTCGAGGCCTATTTCTCCAATCGCAACAGGCGGCCTCTCCGAGGCAAAAAACGCGCCGAGCGAATCGAGCGCAATTTCGCAGTTTTCCGATATTTCCCCGGGATGTATTCCTATCTGCCAATAAACCTCTCCGGGGAAATCTGCGGCGGCGCGTTCGTACAAGAGCCATTCGTCGGACTTTGTCGAACACCCCACTATTTTTTCAACTCCCGCCAAGCGCGCCCTCTCGACAATTTTTTCGAGTTCGCCCTTGTTGGCAAACGTGTCCAGATGCGCGTGTGTGTCTGCGTATTTCATAATATTAACGGAACCGCAATCGCATTCGGAGTGTCCGAATACAAAGCCGGCAAATTAGATTCTGCAAAGAATTTTTCAATTTGCGGCAAATAGGCAAGAAATTAAAAAAAGGGAAAAAAATATGTCAGTGCTCGTTGGCAAAAAAGCGCCGGACTTCAAGGCAAACGCCGTCGTCGGCGGCAAAATACAAAGCGGCTTTACGCTCTCGCAATTCATAGGCAAAAAGTATGTGATACTTTTTTTCTATCCCAAAGACTTCACCTTTGTGTGTCCAACCGAAATTCTCGCCTTTCAGGCGGCGAAAAAAGAATTTGACGCGAGAAATGTGGAGTTAATCGGCTGCTCGACAGACACCGAATTTTGCCATCTCGCATGGACGCAAACGCCGCGCTCAAAAGGCGGGATAGAAGGCGTGGAATATCCGCTCGTCGCAGACACAAACAAGACAATCGCCCGCGACTACGGGGTTTTGGCGGGAGACTCAAAAACCTGCCCTGACGGCAAAGTGTGCGTCGAAGGAGAAATGGTTGCCTACCGGGGGCTGTTTCTCATAGACAAGAACGGAATAGTCCAGCACGAAGTGGTAAACAACTTCCCGCTCGGACGCTCCACGGAAGAGGAAATCAGAATGGTCGATGCCCTCCAACATTTTGAGACCTACGGCGAAGTCTGCCCAATGAACTGGCACAAAGGGGAAGATGCAATGAAGCCGACGAGCGAAGGAGTCGCGGAATATTTGAAAGAATCGTACAAATAGGGTTTGCAATCACATAAGCGCCATTTGCGGCAGGCTTTTTTTACGGCGCAAAATTTATAAAAATTCCCCGAGCGTTTTTACGCGCACGGGGAATTTTTCTTACGCGACAGAAGGAAATCAGCCTTTTTATAGTGGAGAGCAGCCCCGCCGCGCATTTATGAAATTTTATTATTTTATAAATTTGCAACCCGCCAGATTTCCCGGCGCGGCTCTCTTTGCGCATGTCTATGCGGGGGAAAAGAAAATATCTTTGGGCGCGCGGAATATCCAGCGCGAAGCTTTCAAAAATCAGTCGAGTTTTCTTCCAGAAACACATTCGTTTATCATAACGGCATATTTGCGGGCTTTTTCGAAACCGTCGGGAAAATAAACATTAACTGACTCAACCTTAGATAATACAAATAGCAGACTTGCAATCTTGCCGTCGATTACAACCGCAATATTGCGCGCAGAGCCGCCTTTAACCATATTTTCGGTGGTCTTTCCCATGATTTCCCTGCCCTCGCCGGTCAACTCTAATTTCAGAGAATAGCCCAACTTGCCATCTGAAAGTGAGGGTTCTACATAAGCGCATTTGACATGTTTTAAGTTAAGGAAAGGCGTTTTCTCGACAAAGCAATCCTCCTCCGTTTTCTCGCTATCTCCGCAGGGGTTTATGATTGTAGGGTACTTGTCTTTTACAAAACCTTCGGGGGCATTTTTTGGCAGAGCCGCGCGCTTTAAGCAAAAGAATTCGTCTCCGCAAGCGGGCTTGCCTTTGGAATATATCGGCTCAATGCGCACTCCTATCCACTTGAAGTGTTCGGTGGCAGATACTTTCCCTGTTTTTAAATCCCTCACTGCACCTCTAAACGGAACGAACGCGACCACGCTATTTTGCGACATATTAAATTCTGTAAATCCCTTATAAGAGACCTCCTCACCGCCAAAAGACGCCTTTAAGCCTATTTCGCAATCCACGACATTCTCGCCGCGCTCCGCCAACTTCGGGTTTAGCTCTAACTCTACCGCGCAACTGCCGTTTTCGGACTTCAAAGTTTCCGTCTTTCCGGCGAGAAAGCAACCGGCAAAGACCGTCTCTTTTGAGTTTTGCGCTTTATAAAATTTTTCTATCGAATCGGGTTTTTTAAGGTCAAAGGTTTGGACATCATTTATGCCAATGCAAGTCCACAAATCGACAAATACTGCGAAGGCAACGGGCTCGGGAGAATTTTCCAAAGACTTCTTGCGCGCCTTTATCATTCTGCTTGTAGCGAGCGCATTTTTTACGGAATACTCTCCGCCGCAATATACGGGTTTGTTTGCTTTTGCCGCCTTTCGCATTTCTTCGCAGAGTTTTTCAGCGGATGCGGATTTTAGAGACGATTTAAAAATTATTTCCCCCACATCGTTTAAGACGGCAATGCACGGAGGCTCAGAGCCCAGCATTTCCTTGCACATTTCTTTGGCGAAATCATAGTTCCGCGATTTTTCGACTTCCTTGCCGTTTTTAAAAACGTAAAGCGTTTCTCCGTCATAATACATGCCAAGCAAATACAGGTTTTCAGAGGCATATTTTTTGAAAGCTTCCGAATTCGTCACAGGATTTGACTTCTCGCAGCATACAAAGGCGACAAGCTTGTTTTCGGACTTCGCTTCGTCAAAATATTCGTCCATCGTCGCTTGCGGGCGCGGGCATTGCTGTATGGGAATGGCCCCGCAAATGAGAGAAAAACAAAAAATAAATACAGCGAAGATGAATACCGCAGAGCTCCTTTTCATATAGTTGTTATATAGAAATGCGCATCTGTTTTCAAGTTCTAAAAATTTATATTTTTTAATCTTACATATAATTTATTAACTGCATACCCCGCAATTATATTGACGTTTAACCATAATGACCGTATCAAGCTCCCTATGAAGTGTACACTATATTTTATAATATTGTTTGCGGGCGCATTTATCTGCGTTGCGAACACGCGCGCTCCTGAAAATTACGTCTGCTCAATAGAGCTCCAAGAGAACGAAAAAACCATAGTAAAAATTCCCCTTGAAATCAGCGCGCTTTGCGGCCGCGGCTACGCTTCAAAGGAAATAGGAATGGAAGCGAAAGACTACGCCGGCATCATGCGACTTTCGCCGAAAGAAAAGGGCGCTCTTGCGTCGTCAGGCGCCAAATTTATAGGCGATAAATTTTCCGTAAGATTGAAAAAGTCCGAACGCGACAAGTTTTACAGTTTGGATATATATTTTTATCATGCATATTTAGACTCTACCGAATTGGACAATACGCCTATCATGACCCCAATTATTATGGAAATATCAAATACAGTAGGCATTGAGCTCGGAGAGAAGTTTGTATTAGGATGCCTTACAAGCATAGAGAGGGCGGACGGGAAAAATGATAAAATCATACGCAAAAACATTGTAATTACTCTTAATAAAAAATAGCGTTTCTTTTTATCAGATTTGTAATAAAATTGCGCCGTCATTCGTATAACAATATATGACGGTAAAAATATTGCTCTCCATAATTGCCCTCGCCCTTTCCGTTTGCGCCTCGGCTAAAATCGACTATGCCGACTACAAGAAGCTGCAAGACGCCTACCAAATTCCCGCGCCTGAAGCCGAAAAACTCTCCGAAAGCGGCAACCCATACGCAAAGCTGCGCTCCGCCCTTGACAATATCCCGTACGAACGGGAAAAATCCGTTTCGGAAATCAGGGAATTGTATGAAAAGCGCGGGCTGCGTCTCGCCGGATATTACTTGTCAAATTTTTTGAAGGACAAAGCCGAGCGCGAAAAGCTGCTTGAAAAGCTCGCCGCTGAAGGCGATGATTACTCCTCTTCCGCCGCAAAGTGCGACCTGCTCATCGACAACCTAAAAGCGTCAGCAGACGCGGCAGACGCCAAAAAATTCAACGCCGCCTTCGACAGCCTATTGGGCCTTGCAAAAGGCGGATTCCAGCCGGCGGCAGTAAAGCTCGCGTTTTTTATAGAGACAAATTGCGGCAAAATAAAAAATTTTAGGGACGCCGCCGCCGAGCTTCCAGCTTTATATGGCATACTCTCGCGCGCATCGAAAGAAGGGGAGTTTTACCAGATGAAACGCGGCGAGGCGCTCGCAAAGCGCGGCGATTGGAAAGGGGCTATGGAAATCCTAAAACCCCTCGCTGAAAAATTTCTCGCGCGGGAAAAATTTTCCGCGGCGCAGTCGCTGGCGCGATTTACAAGCGGAAATTTCTACGGCGAAGCAAAATCCGCCGCCCTTGTCGCGCACGCATACCGCGAGGGATTGGGAACCGAAGCCAATCCCGACAAGGCAGAACTTTTGCAAGGCAAAATCCGAAGCCTAAAAAATCCCCATTTTTGCTTGTCCTTTGAAAGCACATTTGCCCTTACATACGGGAATAAGCGCATGTTTGTCGCGGACTCTCCGAAGGAAGCTGCAATCTACGCAAATATGGCGCGGGAATTTGAAAATTCCGCAACCGCCCGCTTGAGCGAATACAACGCCTCAATCAAGGAAAAGATAAAAAAAGCCTACAATAAAAGTTTGGAGGAGCTAAAAAATTCTTCAGACGACATAGAAAAAGTTGTGTACGCAAAAAAGCTGCTCGGCTTACAAACGCTCTTCGCCTTCGACTATCTAATCGGCAAATACGACAAGCAAAAAGCCAAAGACGCGCTTTCGATTCTCGAGAGATTGTCGGCCGAATCAAACGCCTACGCAAGCCTTGCGCTCGCCGAGCTATATTCGGGCGGAAACTCGGAAAACGCATCGTTTAAAGTCGTAAATATGCCCGTTGATTTCAGTGCCGAAAAGGCGCGCCTATACGCCAGCGAAGCCGTCCGCCAAAGCGAAGAAGCCGCATGGACAGCCCAAGCACTGCGAATATTGGGAGATTTATTTTTATTAAAAACGTCCCTGCCAAAATATTTTCCGCTCGACGGATTTACCGTAAAGACCGACTCCGCCGATTCAGCCTTAAAGATGTACCACGACGCCGCCTGCTTGGGCGACACTAAATCCCTGCTTAGGCTCGCGCAGATTTACGAAGGGATACCAATATCGCATAAAAAATACCTCATAGAGCCCAACGAGAGGGCGGCATTCGCGTATAAAATGGAATCGCTCGACCTCGGGAATATGGAAAAAGCGGGAGAAGTTATCCTAAGCCTGTATTTCGGCAGTGGCGTGAAGCAAAATATACCCCTCGCAAAAAAATACCTTTTAAAATTTTTAAGAAGCGGAGGTTCCGAAAACGGAATACTATGCGAACTCGCGGCAATCATGGCGGAAAGGGGGGAGCTCGACGCATATCCCCCTGAGAAAGCCGAAAGCATTAGAGAAAAAATAGACAAATACACTTGGAGCCACGCCATTCTATCCTTTTACAATCTGGGCAAATTCAAAAGCGAAGACGGCCTGAAATACTGGCGCAATTCCGCCTCAGAAATAGAGCCGCGCCCCATAAAGGTGCGCGAAGAATTTGCCGAATATTTCGCTTCCCTGCCGCAAACGACCGAAAACAGGTTTTTGCGCGCAATATGTTCGTACAACCCGCTGGATATGCAAAATTCCGCAAACAAATACTCCGCGCGCGGCGACCTATTGAAGCTCGCGGACGCCGGATATCCCGATGCGGTAAAAATCATGTCGTCAAACCCCATTCCAATAATTCTCAACGCCCCCGATAAATACAAACAGTCCGCAAAAAACTTGAACCTTCCCATTGAAGTCTCATCGGACGCAGACGCCGAATACAATATGCGCATGTACGCCAAGACAGGAGACGACGGCTTTCTATACAAAGTTTCAAACGCCCACATTCCGACGGACTTTATATTGGACTCTCTCTCAAAGCACTCCAAGAACGCGAACTTTTCAATCCCCCTTGCGATAGCAAAACTTTTAAAAGCCCAAGAAAAATCTGCCGGCGAATTTGACGAAGCCGTAAGCCTCCTAAATAGGCTCTCAAAAATGCCGAAAATAAAAAAGCTCGCATTCGCTGTATTGTCCTACGCATATTCGGGCGCAATAAAAGGACGCGGGAACCCGATCTTATGCTCGGCTTACGCGAAATCCGCCGCCGGAATAACCCAAGACATTTACATATCTCCCGATTCCCTAATCGGGAGCGCCACCGCGAATCCCGAAGCGAAAGAGAAGCTTGTATTGTACCTTAACACCATCTTTTCCTCCAACCCTTATGACGCCCACAACTTTGCAAATAATCCATTGGAGGATTTGCGCAACGCCCACAAGCTCAATCCCGAAAACGAGGCGCTGTCCTACGCACTCGCAAAGTCGGAATTAAAAAATAAAAACTACAAAGACGCATTCAAACTTTTTGAGACTCTCCACAAAAATTCGCCCAAAGATTTGAACTATTTCGCGGCTCTCGGAGACATGCACTATTACGGGTTGGGAGTTAAATCGGACAAGGCGAAAGGGCTTAAATACTACGGCAAATTATTTGAAAGTCTCGGCGGCGACTCTTTCAATTCTGAACAAGCCTATTTTATAGTAATCAATTCAATATCTTCCGGGAACCATGTAAATTTTTATAAGCCTAATATCCCGCCCGACTTTATCATAAAAAATATTGGCAAAATCCCCCTCAACCGCAAAGACGGCTCGTATTTTGAACTTCTCAACTTTCTTGAAAAGCACGCATATACATCTTTGCGCGACGCCATTGAAAATAAACTCATAGCAAGCGGCAACGCAAATGCCATAGCACACAAGGCGCTCAGGCTCCTCCGCAAAAAAAAGCCCGAAACAGACAAGCAGGCGTTTAAATTGATTTGCAGAATACACAAATCGGGCCTCGGGTCCACCTACCTCGGCGGGCTGTACTTTAACGGGCGCGGAACGCAGAAAGATTACAAAAAGGCCATTGAGCTTTTCGAGTACGCGCTTAAAGAAAATCCCGGCAACATAAACACGTCCGCATGCGCATGGCTGGCGCTCATGCATAAAGAGGGGCTTGGCGTGGAAAAATCCGAGGAGGCGTCGCTCAAATATATAGACTTGCTTTCAAAATCTCCGAATTTTGCCCAAGACGCCTACCCGCTCGCATTGCAAATGATTTACGGAAGTGGATATCTCTCGGATTCGCAAGGCATGCCAAAGTGCCCGGAACTCGGAGTAGAACTGCTAAAACGCTCCGCAAGCGCGGCGGCAAATGAGGGATTTTTGACTCCCATAATCTTGTACGCACAAATTTGCGAAGACGGAAAATTCGCAAAGCGCAATCTTCAAAAAGCGCTGGAATTGTATGAAATGTCCATCGCCTCATACAAAAGCGGAAGGCCCTCCAACGAGGTCTCAACAGCCTATCTAAACGCGGCAAGGCTGTTAAAATTATCGGGCACCGCAGAAGACCAAAAAAAGGCCGCAAATTTAACATTTAAATGGCTGGAACATTTCCCCAATGACATCGACGCTAAAACTGACGCTGCCCTGCTGTACATATCGGGAATCGGGGTCGAGAAAAATCCGGAGAAAGCGAAAGAATATCTTGAAAGCGCAATATGTGCGGCGAAAGGCGACAATAAAGTACTCTGGAGGGCGTACGGGATTCTTGCGTATTGCCACATGAAGGGAATTTTCGGAGAGCGCAACGACAAAAAGCTGGACGAAATTCTCTTTCTAATAAGAAAAATTCCAGTCGATAAAAACACTCTGCGCCACCCGTTTTTATTTTACGCGCAGTGGTTCAACCCGCGCGCAAAAAGTGGTGTTTTGCGCGCGTGCAAAGACCCCGTGTTGCCAAAGGACGAAAAGATTTCACTCTTCTGGCTCAGCCAACTCGAAGCTCTCGCCGACACACAAACAAATCCAATATGCGCCCTGCGAATCTATGAAGACATACGGTCTTTCTTCGACCCGAAAAACGGTTTTGACAATCCGCGGAAATTAGAAGCCGTAGAAGCAAAATTACAAAGGGCAAGAACCAATGCTGCTAAAAGGGCGAAAAAATAAAGTGGACGAACGAAGCGAGAAAATATCGCGGATAGTCGCGGCCCATTCGAAAAAGCTCATAGCCTACTCACGGCTTATATGCCGCGACGTGGAAATTGCGCGCGACGCCGCCGCAGACACTTTCTTAAAACTTTGCTCCCTTAAAAATATCGACGAAGGCAGAATATCCGCATGGCTCTACAAGACATGCAGAAACAGGACAATAGACATTCTGCGGCGGCAAAAATTCTGCGTTCCATTCGACGAAGAATATATAAAAACGCTCGCCGACGAATCCGACGCTTCGAGCCCCGACAAGGAACATCTTTTGCTCCTTATAGCAAAACTTCCAAAATTGCAGGCGGAGGTTCTAATGCTCAGATATTTTTCCGGCCTAAAATACGCCGATATCTCGGAGATACTCGGCATATCGGAAAACCACGCGTGCGTAGCCGCTTCCCGTGCGCTTGAAACCCTCAGAAGAGAAATGAAAAATGAACGACACTAATATTCAAAAGAATATAAAAGAGGCGTTCGCGCTGCTTGAAAACGCCGTGCTCGACGACAATCAGATGGCGGAAATTATGCACAGGGCGGCAAATCCGAGGCGTGCAATAAATAGGGTTTTATTATTTGCAACCGCAACGGCGCCGCTAATAGCGGCGGCCGCGGCGCTCGCACTTTGCATATTTTTTTCGCAGGCAGGCGGAGACAATTCAAAACCGCGCGGGAACATTCCAGACAATATCGGGACGATAGTTGTTGAATCTTCCAACCGCGAAAAGCTTGTAATCCGCAACGGAGAGCTACAAATAATATCAACAATCGATTGGGAGTGGGAAAACTCAACACGCGCCGCAATATCGGCCATAAAGGCTTCAAAATATTTTCGCGACCCAGACGAAGATCCCGCAAGCGCGCTCTCTGAATTATCCGCCGATGCAAGCAACGCCGCACCCCGCGCGCAACAGGCAGATTAGTAAATCCAAACTCCGGCGGATTATTCGAAAGCAATTTTTTTATTTGAACTCCACACCCCGCAAAACTTTCGCTTGCTTGACGAAAACTTTTCTTTCTATGTGCCTCTTGATATTTAAAAGACCTGAGATTCTTTTTGAATTTTACTTCTCATATGCAGTCGCTCATTTCGCGAATGAAGGATATAATCCACCACTTCCACAGCCTCGCGCAACGCACATTGCGCTAAAATAAATCCCTCGCAGTTTTTTTAGTACGCTTATTTTTACCCAAGCGAATGGAAGCCCCGTTTTATTTTCCGAGCGCGGCAATTTCGTATTTCCCCAGTCGAATGGGGAAAACATAATTTCACTTTTCCGCGCAAAAAACGGCAACCGGCGCTGCGAAACGACCGGAAAAAATCCGCGCATTCGCCCGAAACATCTGCCCACTATCGGCTTTCAGGAGAAATGTTCTCGCAAACGAGTTTTGCCGCAACTTCAACGCACTTTTCGCACGGAGTGCGGTACACTGTTTTTATCTCGCGGCAAAATTGCGAGCCTGTCGCCTTTGCGAATTCCGCGCGGATTTTATCCGCCGCCCCAGGGCACAACTTCACCGCCGAGTAGAGTGCGCCGCACAATCCCTCGGGAGCCTTGCCGCCGCCGCATTTTGAAAGCTCCTCCAATCCTTCGGCATCTCCACCCTTAAATGCCGCGTACACAGTCTGGGCACAGTTGTAGGGCTTTCTGAATTTTGAAAGGGCTATTTCTACTTTTCCGTTTTCCATAGGATTATATAGAGCTTGAAATTGCCTCGTTTTGAAGGGCGGTAATCTCCGCGATTCCGCCCCGCGCAAGCGATATGAGCTCAGCAAGTTCGTCCTCGCCGAAGACCGCCTCCTCGCCGCTCGCCTGCACTTCCACAAATTTCCCGGAACCTGTCATTACAATGTTTGCGTCAACATCGGCGTCTTTGTCTTCCTCATAGGGCAAGTCGAGCACTTTCGATTCGCCCAAGATTCCAACGCTCACAGCCGCCACCGAGTCGCGGAATGGATCCTCCGCTATATCGCCGGACGCCATCAGCTTCTTTACGGCAAGCTTCGCGGCAACATACGCCCCGCTTATCGACGCCGTGCGCGTTCCGCCGTCCGCCTGAAGGACGTCGCAATCTATCCATATGGTGATTCCCGGAATTTTTTCCAAGTCGGCAACCGCCCTCAAAGACCTGCCTATAAGCCTCTGTATCTCGACTGACCTGCCGTCCACTTTATTGGACGAAGTCGGGCGCTGTTTGCGGGTGAGCGTCGAGTACGGGAGCATCGAGTATTCCGCGCTAAGCCACCCCTTTTGCTCCGCCATGGAGTTCATCCACGAAGGCACGCGCTTTTCCGCGGTTGCCGCGCATATTACTTTCGTGTTTCCGAAAGACACAAGCACAGAGCCTGTCGCGTTCGGGGCAATTCCGGGCTCGAATTTTATCGGGCGCAGCTGGTTAAAATTTCTTCCGTCAAAACGAACTTTGGGACTTTCTTTTTCCATCTTATTTTAAGTTTTGTTAGAATTTTGATTATTCGCGCGGCATTAGCCACAAAAAAATTCTAAATAAAGCGCCTGCGATTACGATAATTAACAAATACCGCTATGTTGCGGCCGACAAATAATTTTTATTTTGGAAGCTTCCCGGTTTCTTTCGCCGCTTATTTTTAGCCTGCATGCGGGAGCTAAAATAGGGAAAATGTCTTTTGCATCCGAAACCTAAAAAATGGAATAAAAAAAATGCCCGAATACGCAAGTAAGCATATCCGTCGCATTTGGTAAAAATAAAAATTGAAGAACTTATCACAATTTGCCATTGTCTAAATACAGAAAATAAAAAAATATGTACTACCAACAATACCAAAGCACTGCCGCTCTCGCTTCAGAGAGGGGGGAATTTATAAGAAAAGTATATATGAATCTGGCGCTCGGATTCGTCGGATTCATTGCCCTTGAAGCGTTTTTGCTTACATGGCAGCCCGCCGTCGAACTCGCCCAGAAAATGGTGACGGGAAACAACTGGCTGATTGTGTTGCTCGCATTTATGGGGGTATCGTGGCTTGCAAACTCTTGGGCTGTCAACGGCGCCACTCTCGGAAAGCAATATGCGGGATTCGCCCTATACATAATTGCGGAATCCATTATTTTTCTGCCGCTTTTAATATTTGCCAATATGTTCGCCCCCGACACTATCCCGCAAGCCGGCATAATCACCGCTGCCCTCACTGCCGGTATTAGCGCATACGCTTTCTTCTCGAAAAAAGATTTTTCATTTCTCGGCTCATTTCTGACAATAGCCTCTTTCGTGGCGCTCGGGATAATCGTCTGCGCAATAATTTTTGGAATGCAGCTTGGGCTGTGGTTCTCTGGGGCTATGATAATTTTTGCCGGGCTAGTCGTACTATACCAAACGAGCGCGATTATTAGGCAATACCAGAACGACCAATACGTGGCTGCCGCGCTCGGATTGTTCGCAGCAATAGCACTCATGTTCTGGTATATCCTGCAATTTTTGATTTCTTCGCGCAGATAGTGCGCGCGGTTTTGCCGGCGCAGGAAACAACTCAACGCCTTTCGCGCCGCGTTTGGCGCACCTATAAAACTTCAAAAGATGCGCCGTACAATCAAATAGAGCGAATCCGCTTATTCTCAAAAAAAATCCGCTCATCAGAGCGGATTTTTTATGCTATTTACGCCTTCTTGATACGGCGAAAAGCAAGGCGACAAGACCAAATATTGAAGCTAACTCCGCAGCTTCTGGAACAGTATATATCAAGCTTCCGGGGCCTCCAACCTCGCCTATGAGGGAAAATTCCCCTCCAAGCTCCTCGCCCGATTCCCCGTAGGCCGAAAATACCGAATTTGCGTCAAACTCGACCGTCAGGTTGTCGAATTCAAAAATAGTAATTTCCATATTTTTTAAGTCCTCGGCGGAAAATACGACATCCACAGAGGGCGCGTAAACAGACAATTCGCCCGCGACTATCGCGCCGCTATAAATCAACTTCCCGCCGCCATCGATAAATATTGTTCCAACTTTCGGGGCAGACAATTTTAGCGCCCCGCCCAAAAGCTTAACGTCTCCGACAGAAAGCTCGCTGTCGAGCACAAGCTCTCCGTTGCTTACTTCAACGGAATTTATAGCCATATCCGTCTTCCCATCCAAATCGTTTTCAAAGCCATGCAGGCTCGCGTTGGAGGCCTTATATATAGTCATCGACTGTCGTCTTCCGTCGCCGCTCATATTTATGCTTAGATTGGAACTCACGCCGCTTTCAGTCGCAAAAACGCCTTCAAAATCTCCACCCTTAAATACTCCGCCATTCGACATGAAATTTATGTTCACCGACAGATTTTTTGCGGAAGTCATATAAACCGCCTTGCCGCTTGACGACAATCCGCCTAAGTCCATTGAAAAAGATGTGCCTTTTGTCGTGTCGGACGCGGACATATCAAATGTGTGGTATCCGACTGTATCGGCGCCGTTCTTTATAAAATTCAAAGATCCTTTAACTGCAAGCGTGTATGCCGAAGGAGCCGTTGAACTGCTCCCGAGACGAAATCTTGAATTAAAATACTTGTCCGTTTCCAAAGTCATATCTCCGCCGACTGTCAGAAAATTCGCATTATCGGCAACGAGCCTCATTGACTTTTTGGCACCAATATCGCTTGATGAAGGAGTATATTTGGAATCTGAAGAAACAGTTCCATGCCAATCTCCCAATAGGGTTATTGAAGACGTAATGTGTATTTCAAGAGGGACGTACGCCGTTACGCTGTTTACCGTCTTGACGCTCGGATAGGAAGTATAGGCAACATACCAATTCACTCTCGCATAGTCCGGATTTCCGTTTCTTTGCATATTTGCGACGTCAAATATCAAATCGGAAGTTTCCGACGGAACAGTTGAATGCGGGATATTCCCTTCGGCATCCGCCTTCCAATTTGCGACATTTCCGGCACGGAGCAATGTATCGTCCCATGTAGATCCACCCCGCCAATAATAGTCGGCACTCTCCGCAAGCGCATTTACGCCTGTGGCGCACATTCCATAAAAGAACAGCGTATTGGCGTAATAATAAAATTGCCGTAAAGTATATTTAAGATTTGTTGCGCTTTTCATACCTACAAATTATTTATTTGTTATCCTGTCTCAGTGGATTCATATCTAAAACATTTTTTTATATATTCAAGATAAATTAATAATATGTTTTTAAACAGTTTAAAATCTTTTATTGGCTTGCGGGAATTATATTCCTTCGCATATGCGGCGGGCACGCCATCTGAAAATTCTGATAAAATTTGAAGAAAAACCGCAAAAAAATACGGTTATTTCAGATATTCCTAAAAGCATTTATAAAATAAAAAACCCGTCCGAGTTTTTCTCGAACGGGCTTTGGTATAAACTTTAACCTATTCCGCAAATTACGCCTTGCCGGCGGAACCGAGAACATTGACGACCTTGTGCATGTAGAGCTTTTTGAGCTCGTCGCGGGCGGGGCCGAGATACTTGCGGGGGTCGAATTCAGCGGGCTTGGTGGCGAACACTTCGCGCACTTTTGCCGTCATAGCCAGTCTGCCGTCGGAGTCGATGTTGATTTTGCAGACTGCGGATTCCGCCGCCTTGCGGAGCTGCTCTTCGGGAATGCCGACTGCCGCTTCAAGCTTTCCGCCGTACTTGTTTATCATGTCAACATACTGCTGCGGAACTGACGAGGAGCCGTGCAAGACAATCGGGAACCCAGGTATGCGCTTTTCAATCTCTTCGAGAATGTCGAAGCGAAGCGGCGGGGGAACGAGCCTTCCGTCGGCGTCGCGTGTGCACTGTTCGGGCTTGAACTTATAAGCTCCGTGCGAAGTGCCTATGGAGATAGCCAAAGAATCCACGCCAGTCTTGCTTACGAAGTCTTCGACTTCTTCGGGGCGTGTGTACGAATGTGTCTCGTGGGAAACTTCGTCTTCGATGCCGGCGAGAACTCCGAGTTCGCCTTCAACGGTGACATCGTGCTCATGCGCATATTCAACGACTTTTTTCGTCAGCGCAACATTGTCCTCGTACGAATGAGCCGAGCCGTCTATCATGACGGACGAGAAGCCGTAGTCTACGCAGGATTTGCAGAGTTCAAAAGTGTCGCCGTGGTCGAGGTGCAGAACAATCGGAATATTGTAGCCGAGTTCCTTTGCGTATTCGCAAGCGCCTTGCGCCATGTAGCGAAGGATAGTCTGATTGGCGTATTTGCGGGCTCCGCTGGAAACCTGCAAAATGACGGGCGATTTCTGCTCGACACAAGCTTGTATAATCGCCTGCATTTGCTCCATATTATTGAAGTTAAACGCAGGGATTGCGTATTTGCCGGCGATGGCTTTTTTGAAAAGCTCTCGCGTATTGACCAAACCGAGTTCTTTATAGGATACCATAATATTGTTTTTGTTAAAATGAAACTACCTTTTATTTCACGGAGCTAATGAAATACAACAAAAAAAAGCAAAAAAAGGACTTTTAATGCCAAACTGCCCACTTGCGAAGAATCGCGGCAACGTTGGCAACCCGCGCCACAATAAACATTGCCCCATAAAAAATATTTACCGACTCTTATACAGTTAGCCACAACTCAAAAAAACATTGTAGGCGCTACCCTCCAAATATGTTCCACGCCAAATAACATTCGCGCGCGAACCAAAAGAGCGCAAGCAGGAGCGCCAAAAGCACAAGCTTCCTTACGCCCTTCCAAAGCTCCCCGGGCATATCGTACCTCCCAACCTCTTTGCGGGTCGCCTTCTTGAACTCGTAGAGCGGATCTTTCGAGCGCACGCTCCGCGCCGAAGATGAAACTTTCAACTGTTTTTTTCTCCAAAACATTCCGATTTACGCAAGACTTTTAGATTTATCGCATTCGCCTTTCGATACGGCAAGAAAATACGGCGCCCGGGCAAAAATTTGTGTTGAAAATCCGCGCGGGAAAGGCAATATCATTCAAATATGAGTAAGGAAATAGAAGAAGGTCTCAATCTGGCTCTCGACTTCACTAAACTAAAAAAAATAGCCCAGTGCAAAGAAGACGTCATTCCCGCAATCGCACAATGTGCCGATACGGGCGAAGTGTTAATTGTCGGATACGTAAATAAGCTCGCGCTCGAAACGGCAGTCAAAGAGGGCATGGCAACATTTTGGAGCACATCGAGAAACGAATTGTGGATTAAGGGGAAAACGAGCGGCGACTTTCTCGAAATTGTCGATATTCTCGTAAATTGCGAACAAAACTCCATTGTTTACAAGGTCCGCTTAAAGGGCAAAGGCTCTTGCCACACAAAAGACAAGTCGGGAAAACCGCGCAGAGGCTGCTATTATCGCAGAATAAAATTCTCCGACGGGAAAATTGAGGGTCTCGAATTTCTCGAAGGCGCGCAATAATCAAAAAATATTCTGGATTTTCGCGCGCGGCGGCATTATATAGTCTTTAATTTATCCAATATATTCCCGTAAGAATACCATGGCACGGCGCCGCGTCAACGGCCGCCGGGCAAAACAGAAACACCATTATGAAGTTTAAAATCAGCAAGGAACACTTCTCGACAGGCCTCAAACAGGTCACAAACGTCGTAAGCTCTAAACCGCAGATGGCGGTTCTGAACAATGTGCTTATTAAGGCGGAAGGCGGCAACGTAATGCTCACGACCACCAACCTTGAACTCGGCATAAGATGCTCGATTAAGGCGGAAGTCGAAGAACCGGGCGATATAACCCTTCCAGTAAAAAAGCTCGCTGCAATCATAAATTCTATGCCGCGTCAAGAGGTGGTAGTCGAAAGCTCCGACGGCCAAACCGCGCGCATACATTCCGGAGACACGGAAGTTAAGCGGTTCAACGGGCTAAAAGCCGAAGACTTCCCCGCCCTTCCGAATTTTGTGGACCAACATTCTTACGAGCTCCCGCCACAGGAAATGGCCCTTATGCTGCGCTCCGTGTCATACGCGCAAAGCACGGACGAAAACAGGTATATCTTAAACAGCGTATTCTTCAATTTCTCGGAAGGCAAACTATCGCTCGTAGCGACCGACGGAAGAAGGCTCGCAATGATTTCCCGCGATATGAATATAGACCACGAAGACGAAGGCTCTATCATTCTTCCGGCGAAAACCGTCACCGAGCTTGAAAAACTCTTGTCGCAGGGCAAGATGGTTAAAATTAGCTTTAACGAAAGGCAAGTAGCCTTCGATATAGAAGTCGGCGAAGAATCCTCAAGCAGCGGTCTTACGGGGTCCATATACCTCGTATCAAAAATCGTCGAGGGTAGCTATCCAAACTACAAGCAGGTAATCCCCAAAGAAGCTGAACACCGCATAAAAGTCGAGCGCGAGTTAATGCTCGAAGCAGTGCAGCGCGCCGCTTTGATGACAAACGACAAGCAAAATTCAGTTAAGCTAAAAATCGCCGACAACCACCTTGAAATATCCGGTGAGAGCGCGGAGTTTGGCGAAATAAACGTGTCGATAGAAGTGGAATACACTGGGCCGGAAGTTAAAATCGGCTTCAACCCCGAATTTCTGCTAAGCCCGCTGCGCAACCTGACGAAAGACGAAGTGTTCTTTGAATTCAAAGACGAGATGAGCCCGGGCGTATTTAAGACGCTCGACAACTTCCTATGCGTCGTAATGCCGCTTAGAATTTAGCGCAAAAAAATTTCGGCAAAGCGCGTTCCAAGCAGAACGCGCTTTTGTTTTAACTCGGCACAGCGATAATAAAATATGGGAACGGAATCCTGGATACTTACATTGTCTATCGTATTGTTTGTGGCGTTTGTCGCGGCGGGATTTCTCGCGGACTCGTTTCCGTTGCAACCATGGATTCGGACGCTCCGCAGATGGATTAGATTCGCATTTTTTTCCCTGGCGCTTGCGCTTGCCGCCAAGAAATATTTTTTTACAGACGAAAGCTTTGTAGATCTCGCGATTGCGGGCGCGCTCACATACATTCTCGTTGAGACATTTATATATTGGCTTCAAATATGCGCAGCGAGCGTATCGGGCCTTCCGCCGTTCGGCAAATACACGCCCGCAGAATCCACATGGAGCTGCGAGCCGTCCATGATTAAGCTCAAACGTAAAATAGAAGCACTCGGGTTTAAAAAAAGCGGAGCCTTCACGGTTCATTTTGGCGGCGAAGTGTCGGCAAAATCCACATTCTTTGACTCGGCGGACGCAAAAGAGCGGCTCGATGTCACCTTTGTGCCGTTCAGCAACACTTATATAGTTTCCTCGAGCATATATTCACAAGACACTGAATCAGTCCGCTGGATAACCGACGGCAACCCTACCCCGATGGGGCTTTCTTCCCCAAAAGGCTGCAAAATTTTCCGCAAGAGGCTTGCCTGCAATCCCCTTAAACTTATAAAAATCCACGAGTCGATTTTGAAAAAAAGCGGAAAGACATTTGTCAAAATACGCGAAACGCCAGCCGAATACGTGGAAGAAATGACGCGCGGAATCGAAAGCCAGTCGGCTTTGGACGGCTTGTTAAATACGGGAATTGATGCGGAAGAATCCGGCATATTTACGCAGGAAGGTAAAACCCGCATTTGGATTGACATGATAAAAACGAATTACTTCCCATTTCTGAAATGACGCTTTTTGGCAAAGAATTGCAAAAACGCATAAATTCGCTCGGACTTCCAGGCGGTTGCCGCAATAATATATCTAAAACGGGTTACAGCAATTTAGGAGGCGCGCCCACTGCAAATAAAAAGCCTGCGAAACGCGGCATTTTTATAATAGCGCGCTTGTTCGGAAAATTTTGGAGGCATTGCGGGCTTATAAAATTACGCAATGTTTCCGTTTTTTTGAAGGTTGTTTGCGCGGCAGCTCTAAAATTTCAGAATTTTATTCTCTATTTATTGAAGAATGCTTTTGCTAAAAATCATATAAAGGGAAGGCGCGCGCTTGCCGCGATATGCATTCTTGCGCTCTCCGCTACAACTCCCTGCATAAACCTTTTTGGGGACACACATATAATCGAGAACGGCTCCTGCGAGATGGAAATAATCCTTCCCCAAAACGTGCACAAAGCCGACGCCGAGGCGGCAAATACCCTTGCTCGAGAGCTTGCCAAGCTTGCTTGCGGCGGAAATATAAAAGTCTCTTTTTTTGACGGCAACTCGCGGCCTAAAACAAAAATTTTTTTTAAGAAATGCGCAACCTCCCAGCCTCCGCAAGAGCTGTCGTCAATAAGGATAAAGTCGGATTCCGGAAATATAGAAATAGAATACCCCGATGAAAGCCGCGCAATGAATGCCGTAGGAATCTTTCTGCGAAAATTTTGCGGCATAAGATTTTACGCTCCCGGCGAGCTTGGCACACACTTTGAAAAAAAGAAAAACCTGAGTATCCCCGACGGAGAGTCCGAATTTAAAGACGCATTTTTTTCGATAGGATTTTACGCTCCCACAAAAGACGCCAAGCGCAGGGGAGAGGTCAGCAGATGGCTTAAATTAAATGGTGCGCATTTAACAGCCGGCAATTTCTCGCACAACTTAAAAAATATTTTTGATGAAGAATTCAGGCGCAAACATCCTGAGATTTTGGCGCGCGACTCCGACGGCTCAATAAAATACCTTGCCCAATACGACATTCTAAATCCCGCCGCGGCGGAACAGGCCGCGAAAAAGGCTGACGAATATTTTTTAGAATACCCGCAAGCAAAAATGTTTTCAGTCGGGATAGACGATTTTTCCGAGTTTGACGAACGCCCGCAAACACTCGCGCACAAGCGCGGGTATTTTAGGGGATTTCCCGACTACTCGAACGCCGTATTTGAATTTTCGGCAAAGTCCGCAAAACTAATTGCACAAAAGCACCCATCAAAGCTGGTAGGCTGCCTTGCATACTTGGCGTGCGAAAATCCCCCCTCATTCAGGCTTCCGGAAAACCTCGTTCCGTACTTTACGACAGACCGCGCAAACTACTTTGATGCAAAATACAAAGAACTCGATTTCAAGACGCTCGACGCCTGGGGAAAAACTGCAAAAACTTTTGGCATATACGACTACGCCTACGGTTCGCCCTATCCCTTCCCGAGGGAAATAGGCCCTGCAATTGCCGAAGGAATTGCGCGCGCGCACAAGGCCGGAGCGAGAGCATACTTCGCGGAATTGAACCCTGTATATGCATACGACGCAAAAAAATGCGCGGAGATTTTTGCCGCGCTTGAAAACCCCGAAGACCCCGATGCCGCGAAAATTGCGGGAGAAGAATTTTATAAGAATTTTTACGGAGCGGCAGGAAAATACGTTAAAGATTTCTTCGATACCGCCCAAAACGTTCAATTTGCAAAGAGAGCCGCGCGCGGCGACTCCGCGAGGTGGCTTGGGCTATTCAAGCTTGAAAGCTCTGCTGAAATTTTCGACGAATGCGACATTTCAGAAATGGAGAATTCATTGAGGCTTGCAAAAACATCGGCCGCAGCCTCGGGAAATAAAAAATATTTAAAGAGGGTGGAGTCTCTCGAACTTGCATTCAACTTTGGCAAATTGTGCAATAGCGAGTACCGGCTAAAAAAGAAAATTTTTTACCGTCTAAACTCACGCGCACCTGCGCAAGAGATAATGTCGCTAATGTCCGAACTTCGCGCCCTGTCGGACAAAAAGCAAGCCGCACTAAAAGCATGCGAAACTGGCGGAGCCTACCCCGCTGCAATGTTTACGGAGCTTTTATTTACGGACAACCTGAATCCTTCTATACAGGCTGCACAATATTTATTGTCAAAAGGCGTAGATAAACGCGAGATTAGCGGTATTTTTACAGAGGAAGAAATAGAGATAGCATCGGCTGCAAATATAAAAGATTGCGCCGACGCATTTGGCGGGGACGGCGGTTTTGAAAATGTAGGCATGAACGGTGCAGATGAGCAAAGCTTCCCAAAAGAGAAATGGATATTGTTTGAGTGCGACTACGACGGCGCAAAGATGAAAATATCAAAACGCGCCGCTCGAACGGGAAAATACGGTGCTGAGTTTACCATGTGCGAAAACTCAGCCATTTCAAAGAGCCTAAAAGCAAATCCGGGAGAAATATTTGTTTTTGAGGGTTACTACCGCGGACGAATAACTCCCGGTACCGCCTGCTACGCCACAATTGTATTTTTCGATAAAGGCGGAAAATATTTAGGGCGCAAATCCTCGCTCTTTAACGTCTCGGAAGGCGATAAATTCCTTAAATTTATATGCGCGGCTGTCGCCCCAGAGAACGCCGACTCTGCAATGATTAGCCTATTTGCAAGCCGAATGAAAGGCGGAGATTTCCTATTTGTGGACGACCTTTCGCTAAAAATCATTCCATAAGTTAAAAATATTTATAAAGAAGCAGAATCAAATTTACGAAACTGCCCAGTTTATTGCAAGCATCTACAAAAACCCCCGCCCCATAAGAAGCGGAGGTTTTTTATTATGCCAAACTGCGACTTTTTCAGGGCTATCTGCGCCTTTTAGACCTCATTCCAGCGTAAACAAGTGCAAGTAAACCGACCAGCGCAACCGCCGCCGCAGGTTCAGGAACTTGCGCAAACCCCACTTGCAGCGAATATCCGCTGTCCAGCGATTCCACCCATTTGAACACCACAATCCCGTTTTCTATACCCTCGGCGTAAAAGTCGGCGTTCGCGTCGTACGCTCCGTCGCTTAACAACGTGTCGAGGTTGAAGCCCGAAAGCTCGCCGGCTGTCAGTATTTCCGCCCAACATTCAACTGAATCAGCGCTATCAGCCAATATGTAATTTTCCAAGTTCAGCGCATTACCGTTGGCGTCTGAAAAATCTATCGCTATTTTTCCGCTTCCGGCCGCTTTTGTGAAGGTTTCGGTTATTATTATCTTGTCGCCTACTTCCATCTCCATTGTGTTATGGTTCGCAAAATTTTCGTACGCAAATCCGCCGCTCTCAAAATTCGCCGTCTTAAAATATGCAGTTCCTGTCAGCGACGACTCGTAGTGCCCGGCTCCAAATTTGCCGCCTTCCAACGACAGTTTCGCCTGCCTATAATCTGCAGCTATCAGCGAATTATCCATAAAGAGCCGGCCGTTTTTCACAGTGTACGTCCCGCTCATGCGCCCCTGTATTTCGGTTTTGAGTTGTACAGCTTGATATATTCTCTGTGTTCCTTCGCCGTCCATTGTCACATTCATTGTTGCATTTATGGCGGATATATCCGGTCGATTATTTCCGTCGTCAACTATCGCGCCAATGTATTGATAGTCTGTGCCAAGCGCATTTTTAAAAACTACTTCCGACGTAAATGATCCGCCTGAGCCGTTTGCTATTGTAAAGTCTCCGTCTCTATTTTCTGCCACGAGCCCGCCCAATTCGAGCACACCTGCCTTGTTAAACGTCACGTTGGAATACCCCCACCCGTTTCGTTTTATATTCATAATCCCCTTAACCGCCATTTTATCAACCGTAAGATTTAGGAGTGCTGCACCATTCGCGCCGCTCACACCGCTACCTCCAAAGTTGACGTCTCCGATTACGTTGATTAGCGAATTCGTTAGCCTCGAATCCCCGTATGAGAAGCTCAATGAAGTTTCGCTATATGAATCGTAAGTTTTCCCGCCGTAAACTTGCGTTCCGATATCGATATTGCCGATTGTTAGCTCAACCGCCGCCGTACCCTCTATATCTTCGAAAGAAGTTCCAAAAAACATTGTGCTGGCTTCGTCGCATATTTGTACAGACAGCGTATTATATATCTGAAAGTTTATCGGTACTTCCTGGTTTAAGAGCTCTTTTCCCAGATTTATTATTCCGCCATCGCCGGAAGATATGACATTGCCCACATATGTGTCTAATTGCGTCACCCACGATGTTGGGACATATGTTGCAGTCCCTTTTGTTTTATAGAAAATTGCGGTATCTTCTTCGCCGATTGGATGGGTAGTCGGTTGCGTTAGCGCTTCGTCCGAATACCATGCATTATCGCTTGTGAAAATTGCAGAACTATTCCCAAAATATTTATCTGCCGAGTAGGCGGAGGATATAAAAGTTAACGCAAATAAACAAAAGGCGGAAGGGCGGATGAATTGGATTGTTTTCATGAAAATGCTTATAGCATATTTTATTATAAAGTCAAGGTTTGGAATTACCACTATTTACAAGCACTTGCCTTTATTTATCACCATATAGCCCACTATTGTAATTATTTAGTTTCCCAACTGCAATTTCTGCCAATCATAATGAATTTTATTATTTTAAAACTAATTAAAAATATGCCTCATTGCGCATCCTAAATGCTTAAAGCAACATGCAAAAAATAAGTGCCGCCGAAACAAAAATGCGCGGATTTCGCGCGCTATTGGTCGGCAATTCTTTTTATCCAACAAAAAAATTAAAAATTTTCGTCGGCGTGCCTTTTAGGGAAACATATTCTCTCGACAGCCGATTCAAAGTCGTCGCAGCCGTCGAGAATTTCTATTTCGAGTTTTGTGTAATAGAACGGAATTTTTGCCGCATAGTTAGAGCGTATCCTGACGGCGTCCTTTTCGGTAGTCACAGCGAGCTTCGCGCCCGCCTCCGTCGACTTTCTGAAAAACTCGTCGAGTTCCGAATCCTCAAACCTGTGGTGGTCGAGAAACCGCTTTTTATAGACTATATCCGCCCCAAGGTCGGAAAGGAATTTCTCGAAACTTTCGGGAGCCGCAATCGCAGAAAAACACGATATCTTTACGCCGTCCAATATGGACAGCGATTCCGGAACTCCGCTCGCAAAGTCAACAAGCCTCTCGGGGACATGCGCGCACTCGATTATTTCAACTGTCGGGTTGTATTTGCGTATCAAATGCTCAAGCTCCGGATCTTTTCGCCCGTCGGACTTTGTTATGAAAATATACGAAGCGCGCTTTAGGTGCGAAATAGGCTCGCGCAATATCCCGCGCGGCAGCATGGAACAATTCCCGAACGGGTTGGTCTTGTCCACCAACAAAAGCTGTATTTGCCCCCTTAAAGGCAAGTATTGGAAACCGTCGTCAAGGATTAGCGTATCCGCCCCAAAATGCGAAACCGCATAATGCCCCGCCTTCACCCTGTTTTTATCCACTATCACAACAACTCCCGGCAAATTGCGCGCCAGCATATACGGTTCGTCGCCGGCGTGCTCGGAGTCGAGCAAAACTTTATGCCCGTCGGACACTACTTTTGGCGGCGGCGGCTCCCCGTGCGTAATCCATCTTGCAAACCTCGTAAACACGCTTTCCGATTTGCTCTTGTACCCGCGGCTCAATATCGCAACCTTCCTTCCGCGCTCCGAAAGCGACCTCGCAAATTTCTCGACTATCGGCGTTTTTCCGGTGCCGCCCACTGTGAGATTTCCGACGACCACCACCGTGCAACCCAGCGGGAAGTCGCGCAATATCCGGGAGTCGTACATCTTATGCCTCAGCCTTACTATTCCGGAAAAAATGAACGACAACCCTTTCAAAAAGGCGGCATAAATCCCTACCCAGAAACCGTCGCGGCGGTCGTATATGACGTCGGCGGTCATATGCACAAAATCTTCGGCGTCGCGTTTTAGACGCCGTTTTAGTCTGTCTATAAAATTCACTATCTATAAATCCCTAACGTTTGGCCGGAATGCTACCCGTCGTTTTCTTTGTCGAGCTCGGCCCATGCGGCCTCTTCTGCCCGCTGCTTTTTTATATCCGCGCACTTTTGGAGCAGCGCCTTCTTCTCCGATTCAAGCTTCTGCTCAGACATCGGATTCGACCTTGTTGACGATTCAAATATTGCAAATGCCTTTTTTGCCCCTTCGTCGTCCAGCTCCTCAACAAACATCTCTATGAGCGGCTCGGCTATCTTGTCGTACGCCAAATCCGCAGAACCGGACGAAGCGCGCATTATTTCGGAGTACAGGGGGAAAATGTCTGACTTCTTTTTTAAGCCTCTAAAATAGCTCTTTATCTCGTCCCCAAAAAGATGCAGCGCAAGCACCGGATCTGATTTTACTATATTGCGCATTTCCGCTATCAAAATTCTCGAAGCCTCCTTCGGGTTTCTGCGCGACAAATTCGCCCTGAACATTCCCATTATTTCTATGCACTTTTCGGGATACCTCCTGAACGCCTCATACGCCTTTCTCCAATGGGAGTCGAGCTCCGTCGTGCTCGCCCCAAAGCGCGCGCGCGCCATTATATATTGAACATACGCCTTCCAGTTCTCGACATTCGCCTTCTTGGATTTGTCCGCAAAATACGCGCTTTCATTGTACTTGCCGTCCTCGTAGAGCATCTCGGAAATCCTCAAATACACTAAGGAATACATGCTGTTCATGTTGGCGGCATGCCTTCGCTCCAGCATATTCAGGTCGTACATCTGTATTGGCTTCCATGTCTGCGGGTTTATCGGGCGGTCAAATGCGGCAGCCGCAGCTCTGGGATCCCTGCCCACGTCATACTTCCACACTCCCGCGCGCGCCATGTACGCAAACCACGCAGTTCCCACGTCCTTTTCGTTGGTCGGGCTGCGGTATGAAAAATATACGCACGGTATGCCGTTGGCGTTTGCAGTGCGCCATGCGCAATATACCTTGTCTATCGGCAGCCCTCCGCGCTTTTTTATATTTTCCGGCGTATAGGGGACGTCCTCGGGCCACGGCTGGTACACTCCGAGCAGAATTCTTGACGTATCCGTTTTTATTGAAGTCGCGAGCTTCTCGATTGAGTACGGCGCAACATTCGGGTTTCTCAGCCCTTTAAGCTCGTCCATCGGCCCTCCGACGCCCATCACCCATATCAGCTCACCGACTGTCAGTTTTTCAAGCGGAAAGTTAAGCTTGTCGGAGCTCTCTGAAAAATAAAAAAATATCTCGGTCGGAACCTTCATTTGCGTCGGATTCGACGGCACATTGCACTCCGGCCATTCGAGCGGCGGAGGGGTGTCGTATATCAGCGCAAGCGCATATGCGGCCCTTATAAATTTTTTAAATTGGGCAGGATACAGCGAATACACGGAAGTCAAAATCTCGCACGCACCGCCAAACTTGTCGGAAGGCGTCGAGGTCTCGTAGAAATCGAAAAACGACGGCAAATCTTCGAGTATTGTCTTTTTAAGCTCAAACGGCATTTCCTCGCCGTGCTCTGCGAACATTTTCGCCGCATACCCCGTATATATCCACGACGCGGATTCATCATACAGCTGTTTTTTGAAATACTCGACGGCGGTCTTTTTTGAACGCTCCGCAAGCGCCTTCCACCCCTCCGGATTATCCGACTTCGCAAGCCCGTCGTAGTCCGCCTTTGACAGCGGACTAATCGGAAATTTTGGGAGATCGGGCAAGGACTGGGCGCGGGCGCTTATCGTTAAGACAATCGCGGCAAAGATCATGGGTATTATTTTCCAAACGTTCGTCATTGTGCTAAAAAGTTCCCAATTTGTATAGATGCGCTCGCCCCATTACAAGTTTTTTTCTAATACGGCGGATAAACAAGCGGCGTCTTCCCCGACGCATCAGAAGCCGCGCCAAACTCAAGCGCAAAACAAGTTTGCCGTATTGCATGACCTTAAATTAGTGGGATTACAGCAATACTTTCCGCTAACAAAAAGGAATCGGCGGCACAGATAAAAAAACTCCCGCAGTGTTGCAAGAGTTGTTGCGCATATATCAATGCGAAGCATGCCGGTTGGGCGAAGACGATTTTCTGCGGTAGGAAGTCCGCCATTTTTCGCGATGGTTCATAATCCAATCGAGGAGGGCCTTGTCGTAACCTATATCGTGCCCGGCCTTTTCGGATTCGAGCCATTTGTGCTTCATTATCTCCTCTCGTTCGGCAAGAAATTCCTTATATACATCGGATCTTTTGAGCGCGATGTCGCTTATGGAATCTGGTTTTGCCTTTGTGCGTCTCATAAAAAAATGTGAAGAAATTGCCTTTCTTTTTGAAAGAGATTGCCCCGCATTCTCCGTTTTTTCAACTAAAATTTTCTTGAAAAAACGCATTCGCAAAAACAGCATAAAATTATGATGGATTCCTTTGAAACGCCAATGGTTTTGTCGCTTCTGGTATGCGACACCGTAATTACTGACGCTCAGAGCGGAAAGAAAACGCTCGTAGGATTATTCAACTCGGTCGGGGCAGTTCGCTATCCGTACATTATTCCGCGATTTTTTATTTTTGCGTCGATTACAAACGGCAACGGAGTATTGAATTTTAGCGTGCGCCTCAAAGCCGGAAACGGCGATACCGTCTTCGACCTCCCCGGGAAAATACCTTTCAACACGCCTCTCGACACTCCAGAGATGGTTTTCGACATACAAAATCTCGTTATAAAAGCTCCGGGAACGTACGAGCTTCAATTAATGTACAACGACATACCGATAGCATCGCGTATTCTGACATTCAGGCAGATACAGCCTAAAAAATCCCCTGCGCAAGAATAAACAATGCTTACAAGAACCGTAAAAATTTTGGCGGCAGTAGCGCTTTTTTCGGCGCATTGCTACGCCGCCGAGTCAATCGAAAGAGACATTCCCTACACGCAGTCGTCCGACGAATACGCCGCCCAAAGGTGCAAGCTCGACGTCAAATACGACAAGGGCCAGAGCGGTAAGCGGGTGCTCGTATGGTTTCACGGCGGCGGCATTACATCGGGCAACAAGCACTTTCCGAAAAACGTCTCAAATGACTTTGTGATAGTTGCGGCAAATTACAGGCTCTCCCCGAAATCCGACGCAAAAAATGCGATTGATGACGCCGCAGACGCCATTGCGTGGACTTTCAAAAATATCGAAAAATTTGGCGGCGACCCGAAAAAAATCTTTATTAGCGGACACTCCGCCGGCGCCTATTTGTGCGGCATGGTTGCCTTCAACCCGCGATACCTAAAAGAACGTGGCATAAAAAATACCGACATTGCCGGCACAATACTCGTAAGCGGCCAGACAACGACGCACTTCCGCGTCCGCGCCGACTCCGGCGACAAGACGATCAGCCTAAAACCCAAAATTGACGAATTCGCAATTCTCGGCAACCTCGACAATCCAATTCCACCCCTCTGCATAGTTTTAGGAGACCGCAAAATCGAGTTTCCGGAGAGAGTTGAAGAAAATCTTCTGCTCGCCGCGGCCGTAAAAAAATTGAAGCTTACCGACACCGTTGAATTGTACGAGCTGCAAGGGCTCGACCACGTTCAGGTTGCAAACCCCGCCGGATTTATAATCGATAGATTCTCCAAAAAGATTTCCGAAAAATCCAAATAGAATTTTTTTTAGTTTGCGGAACTTTAAAACGCCTTTGCCATTTGCGCTTTGGCAATTAACGCGGGTTTGTCGGGTACACGCAAAAGTAATACAAACTGCATTGCGGCATTCCTTCTTGCGGGTTGCGTATTCAACTATCTCTCGCAAAGAATGCAGAGGCATTTTTATTGGAAATTATAAAAGAATCACCCTACGCAACTATCCTTAAAAACTCAAATGCACTACAAAAAATAAACCTTCTGCGCCTGTAAATTGAAAACTATTTTGGGCACCTCCCAACATTGGCAAATCATATTTTTTATTTAGATTATTTTTTTACAAGCGCGCGTTTTTTAAGAGTTTTTTGAATCAATTTCGCTCTCTATAAATTGCCTATTTTGTGCATCGAGAACATTTTTATAGCCTTTATCTTAGGTTCGCAGATTATTCTGCCTTGCGCATAGCAAAGCTCTCGGCTTATCCCAAGCTGCGCAATTATTGCTGTATTAAATGCAATATTTTTAACGCACACCATTGTGGGTATTTTACAATCCTAATTTATTTAAAAATTGCATAAACAAACGCTTCAACCGCCGCATGCCTAATGCGATTCCACCCATTCGCAATCTGGCAAACTACATACATAATATTTTTTTAAGCGCAAACTCGCATTAAAAAATCGCGGACAAAACTTGCGCTCAAAATCCCCGCAAAAAATGCGGCTAAATAATAAAAGCTACACTGACTGCGCAACGCCGCCGCTAATGCGCACGCATTTTGATGTCCTGCGGGCAAAATCGGGATTGTGCGTTATCAATATCAGCGACGCCCTTCCGCTGCCGCAAAGCGACAACAACATCTCCATTACAGACTCTCCCGTCTTTTCGTCGAGATTCCCCGTCGGCTCGTCGGCGAGTATTACCGACGGATTATTCATCAATGCCCGCGCGACCGCCACCCTCTGTTTTTCGCCTCCCGACAGCTGCGACGGCAGATGTTTCATTCTCCCGCCAAGCCCCGTAAACTCGAGCAGCTCCTCAGCCCGCGCCCTCGACTTGCGCCTATCGTAAATTCCCGCTATTCTCGCCGCAAATTCGACGTTTTCCCTGGCGTTCAGCTCGGGAATTAAGCAGCAGTTTTGGAATACAAATCCCATAAATCTGGCGCGCAGCGCCGCCTGTTTTGAGTTTGACAGCAAATCTATCCTACGGCCGTCCCACAGAACTTCTCCGCTGTCGGGAGATTCAAGCCCGGCTATTATGTTTAGGAAAGTCGTCTTTCCCGCCCCGCTCTCTCCGCATATGCTGACGCTCTCGTTCTCGCAAACGTCGAGCGACGCCCCTTTCAATACCTCCGTAAGCCCTCCGTCGGGAGACTTGAAAGCCTTGCGTATTTCGACCGCGGAAAGTATTTTGCCGTTTGCGCTATTCATTTCGCATTGCCTCCGATGCTTTTAGGCGCGCAGCGCGTATAGCCGGCAGAAAGCCCGCCAATGTACACAACACTATCGAAAATCCGCACGCCCAAAGGGCGTCTTTAAGTTCGTATTTCACCGGCAGGCGCGCAAAGTGGTAAAATTCGATTAGCGCCTCGCGCCCCACTATAAACTCGGCAATCGGCGCGCGGAAATGCAACAGAAGAAACGTTAGCAACAGCCCCAATATCGAGCCGAAAAGCCCTATCGCAAATCCCTGGAAGCAATACGTTGCCGCAATTTGCAGCGGCCTTGCCCCCATCGCCGCGCTGAGCCCTATCTCGCGCGTCTTGCGCAACACCGAAGTGTACAGCGATATGCATATCGAAAACGACGCCACCAATATTATCAAAAATATTATAAGCGACATCATCACCTTTTCCATTTTTATCACGCGCAAGAACGCCTCGTTCGCCCCGAGCCACGTTGTCACATAATAGCTTCGCGGAACAATATCCTCGTCCACAAGCTTTTTGGCAAACGCCTCGGCGGAATCCTTCGCCGACTCTTTTAGCCTTATCGCAATAGAGTGGGAGCCATCTCCAAGATTGTACAAGTCGCGCATTCTGCGAAGCGACACGAGAGCTATGTTTGAGTCCACCTGCGAATAGTCTGTCGCAAGTAGCCCCACGACGTCGAGAGATGCCGCCATCGGAACTTCGTCCCTTTTTATTTTGTCGAGCATTGTGGGCGAGAACACGTCCACCTTGTCGCCGACCCCAGCGCCAACGGAAGCTGCGAGCCTCTGGCCTAATATTATGGAATCGTCGTCGAGATCGTCTATCGAGCCCATTCTGACGAATTTTTTTTCCCGTATAGGCAAAGCGCATTCTCCGCTTATTGTGTCGTAGCTGCGAAGCATTGGAAACACCGGGACGTTGTTTACCACCATCATCACAGGCCCCTGCGCCACAGACTCCACGCTCTCCACCTCCGGCATGGATTTTAGCCGCTCTTTCAAGGCTTCAAGCGAGTGCATCGGGCGACCGTAATTGCGTATGATTACATCGCCCGTAGTATCGCGCAATTTGAGCGATATCTCGGAATGGAAACCGTTCATTACGCTCTGCGTGCCGAAAAGCCCAAGCACACCGAGCGCCACTCCAAGCAGCGACACCGCCGCAAAAAACGACACTCCTTTCCCAGTGGGAAATAGCTGTTTTAGCGCGATATAAAGCCACCACTTCATCGACTTATTCCGGCTTCAAAGACGGGAACAATATCGTGTCTCTTATGTTGGCGGCGCCGGTGAGGAGTATTATGAGCCTGTCTATGCCTATGCCCATTCCGCCGGCAGGGGGCATTCCGTATTCGAGCGCCGTGAGGAAGTCCTCGTCCAGCTTTTGGCGCTCCTCGCCGACCTGCGCCTCGAACATTTCGCGCTGGATTAGCGGATCGTTCTGCTCGGAGTAGGCGGGCGCTATTTCCTGCCCGTTTATGCAGAGTTCAAAGACGTCCAATACCCTTCCGTCCTGCTGGTTTATTTTGGCAAGCGGGCAAAGCTCGCGGGGGACGTTCATGACAAAAGTGGGCTGGATAAGATTCGGCTCCACAAGGCGCCCGTAGAGATCGTCGGTTATCTCGTGGTGTTCTTTTGAAACGTCGGTTTCCACTCCCAATTTCGTCGCTATTGCAACCTTCTGCTCTTTTGAGAGCTCGAACCAATCCGGTGCGCCGGAAGCCTCGCAAACAAGCTCCATATAAGTCGCCTTCCGCCATTCTCCGCCGAGATCTATTGTTCCGCCGTCGGCGCGGTTTATGACTGTCGTGCCGAGCACGTTCTCGCATATTGAGGATATCAGCGAGCGTATAAGCTCCATCATTCCGATGTGGTCGGAATACGCCTGGTAAACTTCAAGCATGGTAAACTCCGGATTATGCCTGCGGTCGAGCCCCTCGTTGCGGAATACCCTGCCCATTTCAAACACTTTGTCGAACCCTCCGACAAGCATTCTTTTCAGGTAGAGTTCCAGCGCTATGCGCAAATAGAAATCGCGGTCGAGCGCGTTCATATGCGTTATGAACGGGCGCGCGGCGGCGCCGCCTGCGACATTGTGCAGCACGGGAGTCTCAACCTCCACAAAGCCCCTCGACCAGAAGAACTCACGTATCTGGCGCTGAATCCGCGTGCGCAACATAAATCTGCGCCTCGAATCGTCGTTGACAATCAAATCGAGGTATCTTTGGCGGTATATCTGCTCGCTGTCGGTGAGTCCGTGCCATTTTTCAGGCAACGGGCGCAGGCTCTTTGCGAGTATCTTAAAGTCGTTTACGCGCACGGTTATCTCGCCGGTCTTTGTCTTAAAAAGTTTTCCCTTGGCGCCGATTATGTCGCCTATGTCGAGAAATTTTTTGAACCAGTCGTTGTAAACTCCTTCGGGGAGACCGTCGCGCGCAAAGTACAGCTGTATAACGCCGTCTCTATCCTTTATCTTCACAAAACTCGCTTTTCCCATGAGGCGGAAAACCATAACCCTTCCGGCAACGCTTACTTCGTGCTCCGAATTTTCGCCTTCGGGCGTGGATTCGTCGAACGACTCCACCGCCTCTTTTGACGTGTGGGTTTGTTTCCAATTCTGGCGGAAGGGATCGTACCCAAGCGCGCGCATTGCGTCGAGCTTGCCTTTTCTTACCGCAAACAAATCGTGCGAGTTGTCTTCTTTTGTATTTATTTCTTGGCTCATTATGCGAAAAATTATTTAGAGAGTCTTTCACATCGCTTCCGTATTCGCAACATTATTATTTGCGGCTGCGGCTGATATTTTACGCGCTCACGCCCTTTGCCCAGTTTATTTCAAAAATAAACTTTATATCCAAAACCTAAAAAAAATTTTTGCCTTGCAACTGCCGTTATATTTTATGCGGAATTTTACCCCCACTTTCGCAAATCGAAGTTAAATCCAAAAAATTTAAGCGCGAAAAATTATGAAGAAATATCCAAGTTCTCTCTAAGATTTTTCTTCAAGGCTTGAATCTAAAACAACCAATATTCGCACAGAAATATCCAAAAGATTTTCCCGCACTCCCACCCAAAAAAAATCTATTTTATGCCGCATAACAAAAAAGCTTTTGCGCGCTAAAAGCCCACCGTTTTGCAATAAAATAAAACTTTTAGGAAATCGGCAGAGAGATAGATTTTTTTGTCGCGCAAAACAAAAAGAAAATTTTTTCACCGCAAAGAACACTCATTCCCACAGCCGCCGCAGATTTACCCCGCGCGCAAGAACAACGCGTTCACGCCAAGAGTCGGCGGCGCGTTGAAAACACGCAAAAAAATGCGCAAAATTTTTTATAAAAAAGCGCAAGCCTCCCAATCGAAAGTAGATTCTACACAAATCCTCAAATCATTTCCCCCACGCAGGAAAACTAAAAAAATCCGCCTGCACTCCAAATAAAAACGGCATACGCTTTTTCTAATCCACCGCATTTATTATTTTAATTTTATGCCGAACTCCTTTTTTTGAGTCGCGCTAAACTTTTTTAACACAAAAAAAAACGCCGTCCCAAGAGTGGGACAAGCGCCTTGTAAAGCCGCATGCGTTCCCGCGCAAAGCGGCTGTTAAAGAATTTTATTAGAAGCCCTGCGCGAGCATCGCCGCGGCAACCTTCTTGAATCCGGCAATGTTGGCGCCGTTCATATAGTTTCCGGGCGTTCCGTATTCGGCTGCCGCTTCGAGGGCGTTCTTGTGGATGCTCCTCATGATGTTGTGGAGCTTTTCGTCAACCTCTTCGCGAGTCCAGCTCAAGCGTATAGCGTTCTGCGACATTTCAAGGCCGCTCGTCGCAACACCGCCCGCATTGGACGCCTTGCCGGGAGCGTAGAGAATGCCCGCCTGCATGTACGTTTCGATGGCTTCGGGGGTTGAAGGCATATTCGCGCCTTCGGAAACGCATATGCAGCCGTTTTCGATAAGAGCCTTTGCGTTGTCGCCGTCGATTTCGTTCTGGGTCGCGGACGGAAGAGCAATCTCGGCCTTCACCAATCCCCACGGACGTTTTCCTTCGTAGTACTTGGCGGTCGGGTATTTCTTGACGTATTCGCTCATGCGGCCTCTCTTGACGTTTTTAAGATCCATAACGTATGCGAGCTTTTCCGCGTCGAAGCCGTCGGGGTCGATAACCGTACCGTTGGAGTCGGACATCGAAAGCGGTTTTGCGCCGAGCTGAATGAGCTTTTCGACAGTGTATTGCGCAACATTTCCGGAGCCGGATACGAGAACATTTTTGCCTTCGACCGAGTCGCCCTTTGTCGCGAGCATTTCCTGGGCGAAGTATACGTTGCCGTAGCCAGTCGCTTCGGGACGAATCAAGCTTCCGCCCCATTCGAGGCCCTTGCCCGTGAGAACGCTGTCATAAGAATTCTTGCAGCGCTTGTATTGTCCGAAGAGGTAGCCTATTTCGCGGCCGCCCACGCCGATGTCGCCGGCGGGAACGTCGGTATTGGGGCCGATGTGGCGATAGAGCTCGCGCATAAAGGAGTTGCAGAAGTTGCGGACTTCGTTGTCGCTTTTTCCCTTCGGGTCGAAGTCGGAACCGCCTTTGCCGCCGCCCATGGGCAGGGTCGTGAGGGAGTTCTTAAATACCTGTTCAAAACCGAGGAATTTGAGAATGCCGAGGTTTACAGACGGGTGGAAGCGCAGACCGCCCTTGTAGGGGCCTATGGCGCTATTGAATTGCACGCGGTAGCCTTGGTTTACATGTATCTCACCCTTGTCGTCCGCCCACGGAACTTGGAAGAGTATTACTCTTTCGGGAACGACCATTCTTTCGAGAATTTTATTCTGTTCGTAAACCGGATCGGCGTCGAGAACGGCAGTCAGAGACGAAAGAACTTCTTCCGCCGCTTGGAGGAATTCTTTTTCCCAGGGCTGCTTGGCTTTCAGTTCGCCGAGAACTTTTTGCACATACTTATTCATGATATATTTCCTTTTGGTTGACTTAAATAAAAAAACAATGCTGCAAAAATTGCAAAAAACTGCTTTTGCGTCAACAAACTTTCCTTAAAAACGGGCATTTATTACATTTTTGTACATTTTTCTGAGACTTATTTAAATTTTTTGGGCTAAAATTTTCAATAAAAGGCTAAAAAATACATTTTTGTACATTTTTCCCGCGTTTTAATTCGCAAAAAAGCCCAAATATCGCATGCAAAGCGCATAGCATCAGGGTGTTCAGGCCAGAATTGTCTTGACTAAATGTTATTAAAAATCGACAAATATTTATTACTATGTTAGCGCGACAAAGACAAAGACTCATTCTCAATATGCTCGAGAATTCCCCCAGCCTTAGAACTATCGAGCTTGCCAAATACTTTGACGTCACCGACGAAACCATACGCAGAGACCTCGAAACTCTCGACGCTGAAAACAAGCTTATCAGAACCCACGGCGGGGCGCTTAGAATCGAGAAGCGTTCGGCAGAGCTGCCCCTGCAAAAGCGCCTAAACGAAAACCGCGCCGCAAAACAGGAAATAGCAAAAAAAGCCATAGGGCTGGTATCGCCATCGGACACGATATTTCTCGATGCAAGCTCCACAGTGTTAACTTTTGCTGAATCGCTGCCAGACATAAAAATAACCGTCATAACAAACGCCCACGACTGCGTAGTTCCGCTTATGTCGAAGGACAATATCGACGTAATCACAACCGGCGGAAAGCTCGACAGGGTAAGCCACAGTTACTGCGGCATATCCGCCCTTTCGCTCATGAAGCGCTTCTCGATTGACAAGGCGTTCTTTTCATGCAACGGGCTGGATCTCGAGCGCGGCGCAAGCGAAGTAGCCGAAATACACGCAGAGTTCAAAGAAAATTCGCTGTCAATCTGCCGCGAAAAAATCCTCCTCTGCGACTCCTCAAAATTCGGCGTTCAGAGCCTGCGTTTTTTCTGCGACATAAACTCTATCGACACTGTAATAACCGATTCTGCCGCCGACCCCGACTTTCTCGACAAGCTGCGCAAATCCGGAATCAACGTCATCTAATTGAAGCCTAAAAAACCTTTAAAATATGCGGCGCGCAGGCTCGAGCGCGCCGTTTTTTATCGCCCGATTTCCGCGCGCGGCAGACGACCGCCTAAAAACAATTTTTTCAATTAAGTTCAGCCGCCTATGTTTGCAAAAGCGGAGCGAATTTTCCATTTATTTTAATTTACAAGAGCGCGAGGAAAATACATTGGCATTGCAAAACATATTGCGCACAAATAGATTTATCGGATCTTGCGTCAAAGCGCGCAGAAGTAAAAATTTTAGCGCAACTATGCAAAATGCAAAAGAGCCACCACTGTTAAAAAGCGCGCGCCCAAACTGAAATTCGAGCAGGCGTAAGCCGGCAGAGCCATTTCAGATTAAGCGCGAGGATATTTTTTAATCCGAAATCTCAAACAAAGCCGTGTCCGGAGAGGCGAAGTCGTATTCGAACGAATCGGCATTTTCAACAACAGTCTTACCGCTATACAACTCTTTTACTATTCCGGCTTTCTTTGGCAGGTGCACTTTTTTGAGTCCGCCCTCCTTCACATGCACTGCAACAAGTTTTCCGTTTGAGTACACGGGCAAGGGCTCGTCCGTATATATATGGACACCGGCTTCGCGGGCCAATCTCATTATGGAATTCTTGTCAAAGTCCGTAATACTTCCGCCATATACGCTTTTCCAGCCGCCCATGTCCTTTTCGGACACACCTTTGGTCTTGTACTTAAAGCCCGTTAGCTTCTCGACATTTGCGGGGTCTGCGCGCGCGCCGTCCGACATTCCCGCGGCGTCCATAAACACGACAGTCCTACCCGAATTCATCACTCGATTTTCCAATATCTTCCGCTTTTCTGGGGTTATTGAATATCCCCACGGGAAGACTGCCATTTTATATTTTGAGAAATCCAGATTTTCAATGTCGTCGAAAAGAATATAATCAAACGGAGCTCCGCATGAATAAAGCGCTTTAATCATGCGCTCGATTTTCAAGGGATTTTTCATATAAAAAGCGCTGTCCGGATCGATTACCATTACTATCTCCGCGCGGTAGTCGAGCGGGGCGTCCTTGTACTTTTTCCATATTTCGTAGGATTTGCCTACGAGCTCCATTGTCTCGGGAGTCTTAAAAATCCCGCCCCACATGTCAAAGCACCAAAGGGAATTCCCCATTACCGCCGCCAAAGAAAACTCCCTCTTTAAAATCGCGTTTGTCTCGGCTTGGTTTTTTGCGCCCGATGCGTGTATTCCCCCTATTTGAACATATGGGGAAAGCTTACCGTTGTACGTGTGCGTTCTATGGTCTATTTCCTGAAACCAGTGCTTGCCGTAAAGGTCAACCGACTTCCGCGGCGACGATATTCCGCCGCCAAGCCCTATGTCGCGGTTAAAATATCCGCCGGGGCTGCCAACGAAGTCAACCGACTTCGACGCGAACGTTCTCGAATTGTCCAGCTTGCCGTACAGGCGCAATGGTATAAATCCGCAAAATGCGCCAACCTGCTTTTTATCGCCCACTATTTTTTTTACCTCGCCGAGAAATTCATCGACTCCGTCGGAAATCAGCTCTTCGAGAAATCTCGAATACTCGGCTTCCGCGCGCTGGGTCTTAGGGTCGAAGTAATTTCCGTCGATTGCGGGGGAGTCCATGCGCTCGCGGCTGGGAACTTCCCACTTTGGAAAACCGTTTTTATTCAGCCATCTATACCATGCATTGCGCTTTGGGACATTCGCGTATCCCTGAGAGTTGCAGTACCATTCGCTCGTGCCACCGCCGGCCACTATGTACGACACTATCCTGTCTCCGTACTTTTCCTCCATGTGCAGCACGTAGGCGCGGAGCATTTTTTTCGTTATGTTTTTCCATTCCGGAATACACAGCGCATTTGAAATATGCTGGTAGCTGTCTCCGCCAAAACCATATTTCTTATCGAGCCTGCGGACGAGCCACAAGGGGCTGTTTATATCTACCATGCAAATGAAACGGGCGTTCGGGTTGGCTTTTAGGACGACGTCGAACTGCGCGTCAACATTTTCCCAAAGGTACGTCTCGTCCCACACCCAGAAGGGGGGAAATTTACAATAGGGTTCTCCGAGGCTGTTAAAAGAGTTCGACGGCATAACGGCGTAAAGATTGACACCTATGTCGGCAAACTGCTTCATCGCCTCGGTTTCAGGCCAGAAAGAACGGTACGCAAAAAACTTTCCTGCAACGCCCGCGTGGGCGCACAGAGCCAAAACGGCTGAAAATAAAACTATTAAGAGTTTATTCACAGCAATTAAAATATTTTTAAATTTAGAGACTAACCTACGATTAAAAGAACGCGAAAGTTTTTTACTTGGAAAGATGCAGGAGGTCTTTTACCCGACGCAGACTTTGCGCGCAACATCAGAACAACCTCCCGACGAAACGGCAGACAGCGGCGCGCTATTTGCAGAGCCTTTTTATGTCGTCTTCAGCACCTTTAAAATGTTCAGATATTATTTTGGACCTAAGCTGAGAGTCGCCCCTATCGACTATGAATATTTTATCGGATTCGTTCCCGAGCACCTTGCGCATTTTATCAATCCCACCTTCTTCGTCCGCGAATACAGCGTCCTGCGGCTGCCATCTGTTAAAGAGCAGGTATTGGTCCTTAAATACGTAAAAAGTATTCTCCGACATCTCCGCCGTGCAGTACTGGTTGCAATATGCGCTCGACCCCCAGAAGAAATTTTTATTTATCGACAGGCCTGTTATTGGTTTGCGCTCGTAAGAAAGCAATGCGGCATCGCGCGTCTCGGGGGTTGAGAATTCGTTTTCGCCCATTTCGAAGCACCTGTTTGAAGAAAATTCGCAGTCGGAATATTTTGCGGTTCCCTCTTTGGAGCGAATAAAATGCTCAAACGCCTGGCGGCAATGTATAAAAGTGTTGCCGATGAATTTCACGTTTTCGATAAGCATGTCGCCGTTTGCGATTCCCTGTATGGTCGAGCCGCAGTCGTATGTTCTCGACACCGTGCAGCCCTCCACAAGATTGTTTGAGCACGGCCGCTTGTCCGACACCCAAAACTCAAAGCCGTTTCCGAGGCGAACCCAATGGGCATACCCAAGCTGGACAGACCCGCCTATTATATCTACGCGCATATTTTTAAATTTGCAGTTCCATGCCCTCGCGACGCCGTGGACGCCAAACCCCGTCACCGCAACGGAGTCCACTTCGCAGTTCTCGAGGTTTGTGACGCCCGTGCCGTATGTTGAGAATGCAATCTTCGCCCCTCCCGACGAAGGATTGCCTTTTGAGCGGAAGTAAAGATAGCGGAAATTTTCCTTCTTATCTTGAACATTTACGCGGTTGACATCTCCCGATACCCAGAAGTCGCCGTATGAGTTGAGCTGGTTGTACCTGCATACGAGGTGCCCATAAAGCTTGTCGGAAGACATATCGTAAACGGCTCCAATATTATTGGCTTTTCCCTCCGCAAAATAACCGTCAAAATTCTCTGGTTTTGTGAGGTCTATGCGCCATACATCGTTTGGCTGGCGCTCCCATGCGTCGGGATTTTTTACGATTTTAAAGCCGCTTATGACAGGCATTGGGCCTTCGCCGTACGCGGATATTTTGCAGTTTTTAAACTTGGTAATGGGCCCGTAAAAAACGTCACCGCGCTTTAAGTATATCTCGGAATTTTCCTTTGGGGCGGCGGCGATAGTTTTTAGCGGCGCCGCCTGCGAACCATCGTTAGAGTCATCGCCGCCCGATGAGGATATATAGTACGCTCTCCCGAAAGCTGCGGCCGAAAGAATGGACAAAAACGCGAATGCAAATAATTTTCTCATATATAAATCCCCCTAAGTATTTTATGCTAAGAACTTTTTTAGGTTAACATATACGCGCTTATTGTGGAAGTAAAAAAGTTCCGCAAAAAAATAAACCTTCCATATAAAAAGGCATAATCACTGTATTTTTACATGCCGTTATGCACGTAGAATTTTTATTGTGTCCGGCAAAAACTTTTGCGCTGTGTAGGGCGCGCAAATTTACAATATAAACATTCAGCTTGGCATACCGACTTCTATAAAGAGATTTTTTATCCGCAAGCCTCGATATCATTTCAAGAGTTCCCCATAAGAAAATTCCGCGAGGAAAAATACCGGTATTTTTAGAGGCGTTAACAAAAATTCCCGCGCTTTTACATACATCATTGGAAGAAAAATATTGACCGCAAAAAGTTAGTGCGTTAACTCTAAGGAAAGAAACGAACAATATTCATAAATGCAATGAAAAGAATCATACTCATATTTTGCGCATGCGCCCTTTGCGTCGTGGCGTCGGCAGAACCCAAAAGCACGGTAGAACGAAGAAAGCCGCTGACTGCAAATGTCGGGATAGTCGGCGTCGGGCTTGATACATATTGGAAACAATTTGAAGGCCTTAAAGACGTAATGCTCAAAAAACTCGATACGTTTGAAAATAAAGTCAAATCCAACGGCGTAAAAACATTTTCTTTCGGGCTTGTCGATAACGCTGAAAGCGCGCGCAAGACACTCGACGAAATCAAGCGGTCGAACCTCGACCTTCTCTTTGTCGATATGGTGACTTACGCAACCTCGGCGACTTTTGCGGCAATGGCAAAAGAACTTACCATTCCGATAGTTTTGGTGGCCTTGCAGCCGCAAAGCGCAATGCCGTACGAAAAAGCGACGACATTTATACAGCTGTGCAACGACGATTTGTGCGCAGTTCCTGAATTTGCGGACGTCGCCGTGCGCATGGGAAACCCCGTGGACGATATTATAATAGGAATGCGCGAGGGCGATAAACTCGCAGACGCGGAAATTTCGAAATGGTGCTCTGTTGCAAAGGTTTTGCACGACTTGCGCTATGCCCGCATAGGGTTAATGGGTCACGTATTGGAAGCGATGTACGATATGCAGACCGATCCAACAGCAGTCGCCGCCACATTCGGCTGCCATGTCGCAGTTTGCGAGCCCGACGAAATTTTAAAGCATTATCTCGCCGACGATAAAGACGCAGTCGAAGCTATGAAAAAGCGGATTCTCTCATTTTTCGACACCCCGGATCCCGTATCAGACCCAATCACCCAAAAGCTTACAGACAAGGATCTCGATGTCGCGGCGAGGGCGGCTGTCGCCCTTGAAAAGTTCGCGGCCGACAGGAAGCTCGACGGGCTCGCATACTATTACGAAGCCCTTCCCGGCTCCAAAATGCGCGAGCTCGTCACAAACCTGATAGTGGGCAATTCGCTTCTCACCGCCGCCGGATTCCCAATGTGCGGGGAATTTGACATCAAAAATTGCATTGCAATGATGATAATGGACAGGCTCGAAATAGGCGGAAGCTTTGCCGAATTTCACCCGATAGACTTCAACAAAGGGACAGTTCTTGTCGGGCATGACGGCCCCCACCATCTAAATATTGCCGACGGCAAGCCCGTGTTGAGGTCATTAAAAAAATACCACGGCAAGCCTGGAGCGGGCGCGGGAGTTGAGTTCAAGATTAAGGAAGGGCCCATTACCATACTCTCAATAGGCGTAAAAGCCGACGGAAAATTTAAATTTATAGTGGCTGAAGGAGAGTCTGTTGCGGGAGCCATTCCGCCCACGGGGAATACAAACACCCACGCTAAGTTTAAGCCTGATATTCGCACATTCTTGCGGAGCTGGTGCATGGAAGGGCCAACCCACCACTTTGCACTCGGTATTGGGCACCACGCTGATGAGATACAAAAAATCGCAAAGGTGTTAAATATCGAATGCGTAAATGTCACGGCCGGCAAATAGTCCCAAGGCCTGAATTTAAGCGGTTTGCAAAAAAAAGAAATTTTTAGTTTATTCTGTATGCACTTGTAAGCAACAAGCGAACTGGCACTGCAAAAATAAAAGCCTTCCGATTTCATTCGGAGGGCTTTTTTGTACTTCATTAAGATTATCTGCAAGCATGGGCACTATCAATTCTATGCAATGTAAATTGGCTTTTACTTGGCGCTAAACGGCGCAGAGCTGTGTATTTTCAGTATATTGACGCCTTCTGCAAAGCTATATAATATTATCTTATAAAGCCTGAAATTAGAAATATCTTGTTTTATTAGCGATTTTACGAACAGCTTATTATATTTTTAATCTGCATACGCAACAGATATTACCTCTGCAAAAACGCAAGACGCACATATTTATTATGCTACCATCTGCCCATTTGTTATGTTAAATCCGGACGTAGATATTTTCTTTTCTCTTTTTGAAAATTACAGCTCTAATGAATTAATATCACCATAGACTATGTATGATTCATATCGGTCAGGAAATATAAAATGTCGCGTTCAAAAAACGTGCGGAGCAAGCCTCGTCGTCTCGGAAATAAAATAATAGTTTTTGCGAAGCAAAGAATGTTTGCAGCTTTATCGAAGCAATTAATATCTTAGAGCATGACTGTTTGGGAAGGACTGAATTTTTTGTATAGGTAATTTTTTTTTGTTTAATTTAAACATAAAAGTTTACAGCAAGTTCTAATAGTTTCTCCCCCCCCTGCGCAAACTCTTTGAAACTAAATATTCCCATTAAGTTTGAAAAGAAACGTGCAATTATAACTCCACAAAGCGGGCTTGGCAGAATATCCACGCCCATAAATGAACTAATCAATAATAAAAATTTTTAAACGGAGGATAAACATCTTTATCATTTTTTACTGCCTGCCGCATTGGCACTTAGCATAAAATATAGTTTAAAAGTAAACTAAAAAGCGAATTGTAAAAGATGTATTATGCTTTCCAAGAATCAAAAAATAAATGAGTCAAACCATTAGAATCTTCCGATTTATCGTAGAAATATAAATTGCTTAAAATCACGCCCTATTTTTATTAAGCTGAGAAAATATTTTTTATAAAAGCTGGAATACAGACCCATATAGGCAAAAAAATTGTAGAATAAACCTAAGAATATAATACAGGTACATCTTACTACGCGTCTGTTTTTACAAAAAAACCCGATAAAACGGGCAATTTTAATCTATTTTTTTAACCTTAGGCACCTCTTTTTAGCAAAAAAAAGCGCCCGTTTAAACGGGCACTTTAAAGAGGTTTATTATACTGGATTAGCGAGTGACAGTTTCAGTAGCTTCGTCTTCAAGTACGCGATGTACAGCACCACCAGGGGAAACTATGACAGGATTCTGATAAACGCTTCCGGGACGCATATCCTGGAACTGTTCGCGGCCAACGCTGCCTCCGGGGGAGATTCTGTTCGCAGTGACGAATATCAGCAGATTCCTCTTCTGGCGGGATTCACCCTTCGAACGGAAGAGTCTGCCAATCCACGGGATATCGGAGAGAATCGGAACGCTGTCGTTGATTGTGCGGACTTCTTCGCGTGTCAAACCGCCCATTACAACCGTCGCGCCGTCGAATACCGTCACAGTAGTCTTAACTTCTCTGACCGAGAACACCGGCTGAATGAATCCGGAGGGAACCGTCACGGTTGTTCCGGAAGATATAGCGACCGCAACGCCGCCGTATTCCATGAACCCTTCAAATTCCGTTACATTCGGATTGAGTACGAGGTTGATGCTATCGTCTTCTTCAACATTCGGGGTTACTTCCATCGACACACCAACGTCAACCGAAGTGAAGTCCTGAGGAGTACCGGGGGTGATAGTTACACCAGCGGAAGAAGTTTGAGTGTCACCGACGCTGACTGACGAAGAACCTACGTTAGATTGAACGTCGCCCCATGATTCCGGATAACGCATACGTTGCGAAACCGTTATCGAAGCAGTGCTGCCGGATATAACCGTCACCTTCGGAGCGCAGAGCAGGTCTGAACCCTGGCGCTGTTCGAGAGCATTGACTATCAAACTTACATCATAGCCGTTTATAACACCAAGAACTGTGTTGGCAGCCTGAGCCGCGCCGGAAGCCATATTTATAGTTGAAGGCAAAATCGGAACAACAGGATTAACAGTATACGGATTCGGAACGTCTGGTGTCACCTCTTTGCCAGGCTTCAAGATTGTTATCGGAGTAGATCCGGCACTTGCGCTTGTTATGGATTCTGCAAGCGTACGATTGTTATATGTGCTTATCAGACCGGTTGTGTTTCTTCCAACTGTGGAGAACAGAGTGCTGTAAGAGCCATCAGAATTCTTCCTGGAAACATTCCAGTTGAATCCGAGTTCCTTCAAGACGCCCTGGTTGACTTCCATAAATTTAGCTTCGATTTCAACCTGCTTGGTTTCGCTATAACGCAACAGTATATTGCGAACTTTGTCGAGGTTGCGGCGAGTATTCGTGACCCAAAGTTTTGAACCGTCAAACGCGACAGTCGCTCCGGGACCAAACTCTACACCGGCTTTAACGAGGAAGTTTTTGATAGCCTCTTCCTTGCCGTCGCCAGCGCCAGCCGCAGCACCGCCGCCGCCGCCGCCGAACGGATTGTCCGAATCGCCGGACTCGCCAACCGCAGCCTTGAAGCCTATCATGCGCATAACAGTCGAAGTCGGGAGCGGGAAGTCGAGAGTGTCCATCGAAGCGACACTGTTATCCATTGCCTTGCGGACTACGATTGTATCCTTTTCAATATCGTATTGGAAACCGGCCTGTTGGGTGACCCAGTCGAGTATTTGACCGAGGGAAAGGTCGCGGAGTGTGAGAACTACCGGCTTTGCTTCGGATGCGTTGTCTCCGAAAAGAACTATGTTAACACCCTTCTTCGCGTCGTTCGACTTATCGTATTCAACCGACAATATAGAGAGAGTGTTTATCGCCTGGGCGAGTGTCACGCCAGGAGCGGGGAAGCTCACGTTCGGGATGATGATTTCGGCGAGTTTTTTGTCGATTACAGAATCGGCTCTCGCGCCGCCTCTATCGACTGTCGTGCCGGTGTAAACTTGCGGGCGCTGCCACGCCTTGCTTACTTCGTCCATCATCGCTTCGCGGGTTGCCAGATAAGTCAAGCGGCCGCGGTCGGCAAGCTTTTCGGAAATCAAGCGCTGATACGCTTTCGCCTGTATATTGTCGGCGTCGAGCGTTTCAATCTGGCGGAAAGTCGCGCGCGCTCCCTGATAGTCGCCATACAGATATTGCCTGCGCCCTTTTTCCAAAAGGTTTTCAATCTTGTTCTGGCGAGTAGCGTAATCCGGGCTTATATCGGATATCGAATTGTTGTAAGGATTGGCTGTGAATTCTTCAACCTCTTCTACAAACGCATTGCCGGCGTCCTTGCTTTCTTCAGCAGCGGCATATTCGGCGGCAAAAGATTTTGCAGCGGCTGTGTCTCTTTCAGACATTGCAATCTTCGCGCGGGACTTCGCCATTGCAGCCTTCGCCCTATTGAGCTCTGAACGAGCCTCGTCGGCTATCGGGGAATAGGATTCTTCGGGGAGTTTTTCCTGTGCAAATGACAATTTCTTGGCGGCTTCATCCCAGTTGCCGTCGTCCATGAGATCGTACGCTTCGTCAATCAAATCAAATGCCGCTATAACTTGCAGCTGCTGTTTGCGCAGAGCGTCGGACATTGCAGCATCGACGGGCTCGACTTTTGCTTCGCCTTCCGCAACCTCGGCCTCTTCGCCGTCCTTTGCAACCTCGGCATCCTTAGCGACTGCTTCTTCTTGCGCGGCTTTTGCACCAACAAGCACAGGTGTTTCGCCTTTTGCCTGACGCTCTATGTCTTTATTCACGTCGGCAAGCATACGCTGTACGCCTTCGTCATTGGGCGCAATCTTCAATAACTCTTCAAGCGATTGCTTGGAAGATTTAAGATCGCCCGCGTCACGCGCCTGTACGGCCGCAACCATAAGACGGATTTTCTCTTGGGTCTGGTCCGGCTTGGCATAGCTAAAGCTTGCCGTCACGGCGGAAGCTAATATCGCCGCGACAAATGCCGCTTTTCGTTGGGTTGTCTTTATTTTCATATTCGCTGTATTTATAATTTGTTAAATGGACGTTAACACTTTTTGGGGGTTTTTAAAGAATTATTTTCAATTATTTGACGGGTGTCACTCCCGCCGCGCTTAGGTTCATTGTTTGTGGTTCGATATCGGTATTGTCCGGAATCATCTCAATTACGGCATTGCCTTTATCAAAATCTATCGACTTAACCTTGTATGTAGCTGTCCCAATCTTGCGCGATTCGCCTGGCGCCTTGACATGCCATATACTGCCGTCGGGAGCAGAGAACGATATTCTCCTGCGGTCGTCTATGACGGTCTCCTTATTGGAGTAAATCGTCACGTCCTTCCCAAGGGATTTATCGTACAACACTACGGTCACAATGTCCGATATTGTATTGTTTTTATCGTTCTTAACCCGTTTTATCTCGAATTTCTTGGGAGTCAGCCCGAGGTTGATTTTTTTGCCGGTTGACGGAGCAGACGCAATTATCTCCTCATTCAATTTACCTATGAATGATAGGTTCGTAGCCGTATTCTCAAACTGGATTATCGGCTCCGCTTTTGTCCCAAAATATCCGAGGTATTTTATCGGATACGGCTCGTTGGATACGCCTACATACTTCAATGCAAACGACTGCCTCGCGACCTCCTTGTAATAGGGAGACTCGGTCATGAAGTTTCCCTTCTTGTCAACCCATATCTGGGGCGGCGTAAATACTTGGAAGAACCATTTTCCGGCTTCGTCTTGCGCCCTGACTTCGGGCCATTCTATCGACGTCACTTTCAATTCGGGCACTATTATCTTCTTCCACGGTATGCCGGCGGGCAATTTCTTTTCTAATGTTTGCACGCGCGCTTCCAATAGTTCGCCCTTGGGTTCGTTCATAAAATAATATCCGCAAGACAAACCCGCCACTATCACGGCGATTACAAAAAATATCTTATCGTAGTATTTCATTTCTGTGCCGCTTCTTTATTGTTTCTTTGGTTTTGTGGCCGCCTTTGCCTTTTTATCGGCTGCGCCATTCTTGTCGGCGTCCTTTTTATCACCTGGCTTTGCAGTGTCTTTGACCACTTCTACGTATTCTATCACCACTGTGAATTCCGAAATGTTGTCCGTCACAACAGGAACTTTATTTTCGTCTATCACCGGTGCGGCAGGCGCTTCACCGCCATCTTCGGAACCTGTCGATGCAAACGCATCGGCCGCATCAGACGTTTCCTCGGCAAGGGCCTCCTCAGGGTTCGCCATCATTATTAGCGACGTATCTGCGGGTTTCACATCTATGCTCCTTACAACGAGCATCGCGTCGAAATCCTTCAACTGGTTCAAGAACCTGCGGAGCACATCAGTATGCCCGGTAAACACAAACCTGTATGCCAGAGTATTCAAACTGCCGGGCTTGCGAGCGGTTATATTTTCGTCTATCTTAAAGTTGTCGCCCCTCAGCGCAGCCGACGACTTTGATCGCGCTGACGCCCTTACTCGGCGCGTCTTTGTTTCCTCTTTTATTCCTTCCTCAGGCAGTATCTCGCGCTGTACGTTCAATATCGCCATTGGGGATTCTTTAGATTTGCAATTGAAAAGTTTCTGGTTGATGTAGTCCAAAACGCAAACCTGTTTCCATATCGCTGGCATCGCCTCGTCTTTCGGAGAGTCGGCGGTCGGCGCAACATACTTTTTGTATCCAAAATCCATTTCATCGGGTACGTATATGTCGCGCTTCTTCGCCTCGGCGCGCCATGAGTTTACCATACCGCGCAACTGCTCGCGCAACTGGAAACCCTCTTCGGCCGTAAGAGGCTTGAATATATGCTCGCTCTCGCGGGTCAAGTCCTTCTCCAAGTCGGCAAGGTGCTTTTCAAGCTCCTTTATGTTCTTCGCGGAAGCGTCTATCGAGGGCTGGGTCGGGTCTGTCGCAAGCACATCGTCGTACTGCCTCATCACGCTATTCAGCTTCCCAAGCGCCGCCGTATCGTTATTATAAAGCATTACATCGTACGCAGCGCCGGCTATAAACAGCGCTATCAATACGAACATTGCTATAAAAAATATAGGGTATTTCTTAAAGTATTTCATCAGACAAATTCTTTGACCGTTATATCGGCTTGTCGGGGTTTACAACAAGAGTAAAGTCAAACTTCAAAATGCGGGGATTCGACGGGTCGGTCCTCACATTCTCAAACGACTTCAAAAATTCGGAACTTACAAAGGAATTCAGCAGCTTTGTTATTCTGTCTATTGCCTTCTGCGTATCGTACGCCTCCAAATTTTCCGGATCCACGTCTCTTATCAAAAGCCTTCCCGTCAACTCGAGCTTGTACTCCTGCACGCCGTTCTTTACTGCGCGGTGCACTCTCAGATTGTCGAGCCAGACGTCCTTTTGCTCCATCAGACGCTTCTCTATATCTATAAACAGATTTATCCAGTTAGATTTCGATTTCGCCAAACCTTCCAAACCGTTTATTTTTGCCTCCAAAGAATTCGCAGTCTCGCCGTTCTTCTTGAACTCCGCAGCCCTGTCCTCTATCGGGAGCATCATCGACTGGAATTTGGCGGTAGCTTCAGTCTTCTCGCTTATCGATTTTGTAAATAAGAACATTGGCGGCAATGTTGCGGCCACCAATATCGCCGCCCCCAACACCATCAGCGGCCTCGTCTTTGCGAATGCCGTTTCTTCAACAATGTGCTTGGGCAGCAGATTTACGCTCATCAAGCCGGGAATTACCAGCCTTGCAGCCTCGCCGATTATTTCGCTCACCTGCGACGCGCAGCTCGACAACAATTCCTGGTTTACACGCGGACTCACCGATACATTCGCCAGAGCGTCAAAGTATTCCACGCTCATCTTCTGGTCTTCCGCCAAAAATTCGGCAAACCCGGGCAAGAGCGACCCGCGGCCGCACAAATATATTTTCTTCGGGGCTTCGACGCGCGAAGTGCGCCTGTAATTTACTATAGAGCGCTTTATCTCAACTCCTATCCTGCGCATCACGGACGTCGCCGCATTTGTAAAGTGCTCCGCTCCCGCATTCGAGGAAAGCGACGCATTCGCAAAAAATCCGCGCTTCAGCTCCTCGGCTTTCACAAAGTCGCATCCGAGTGAGTCGGCAACTGCCTGCGTTATCGAATTTCCTCCAACAGGTATGCTTCGCACGAAAACGCCGTCCTCGCGCGCTATCATCAAATTCGTAAAGCGCGACCCTACATTTAGGAGAATTACGTCGTTTTCAAGCCCGCAATACTTCCACGCGTTGTAGTCGAGTATTGAGGACGCCTCTATCGACTCGGGTATTACGCCGGCCTGCGAAAGCGCCATGCAAAAATCGTCCGCAGCCGTCGATTTCATTGAGGTCAGGAATATTTCCGTTTCGACTCCGTCGTCGGATATTATTTCGTAATCCCACGAAACCTCGTTTATCGGGTACGGAATATTCTTTTCCGCCTCAAATTGTATAACCTCGGCCCTGCGGGCTTCGTCTACATGGGGTATTTTTATTGTCTTTGTGAGCAGGAGCATCGACGGCGCTATTACTGTCGCCTTCCCGGATACTCTCATCATCTTTAGCGTCGCCGCAAGTTCCGATAGCCATTCTTCCTGGTTGGAATAGTCGTATTTCAGTTCTTGCACCTGAAAACTTTCCAAAACAAGACGGCCGGCGGATACTCCAAACTCCGACGCGCTAACGTGGGTTGCTCCGCAGTTTATTATAAGCTTGCTTTTAGAACTCATTTCTGAATGTGAACGGGGGTAAAATAAAAATTCGGAATGAAAATAAATCTAATACCTTTTCAGCCGCTTAGTAAAGCATTTTTTGCATTTACTTCGCACAAATTGCATCGCGCGCATGCAACGCGCTCTACCGCACATTGTTGCGCGCTATGCCTCGACCCTATTTTGTCGTAATGTAATTCGGCACCAACTGCGATTTGCCATACTCGTACAACTTTACGTTGAACGGGCATTCCGGCAAAGACATCAGCACGCCGTCGTTTACCTTGGCCGATTTCTCCACCAATTTCATAAACGATTCGTACACCGCTTTCGGATCGTCATTCTTGTAAATGTTCCTCGAAAGCATTGTCTTTATGTTTTGCTTCGTCAATTCTATCGGCGTACCGTTTATCGACACCTCTATCTTCCACGCAAACGGATCCGCCGCAAGCCTGTATATTTCGTACGCCTCGGAAGGAATATAGAACACTACCGGCGTCTTCTTGTTTATTTCCAAGGCGAACAACTTCGCCTTTGAGCGCAATACAATAAGGCTGTCCAGCGAACGCTTGTCGGTCGCCATCTGGTCCTTGTACACCAATATCAAATCGACGTCCACATTGCGAATCCACTTTTGGTTGTTCGCCTTGTTGTCGGGATTTTCCTTCGCAAACAACGGAATCTCTATGCGGGTCCACTGCCCGCTTGAACTCGGCACTGCGCCGGGCTGCAAGCGTTTTGCGTCGAGCTTAGAATGTTGGATTATTATGGGGTCTTCTTTGGAAGGAGCCGCAAAGGCTGCCGCTGCAAAAGCTAATGCTACAAATGATAATAATACATGTTTCATGGACTTCATAAGGTTTATTGAAGCGGCAAGGCGGAAAATTTCAAGCTTTTTTTAGGCTGTTCTGCAATCCACGGTAAATCGCCCATCCAATGTTTTGGCAGAATATGCGCACAGAGAACCAAGTATTCTAACCCAACTATATTCACCTTCCCAAACATACTCTAAAAAATCTCACATATTTCCCGCCGTCGAAAAAATTTTCTTTCACTACAAAGATTTTTTACTCCCGCCAACAAAAAACTCCGTGTTGCTCCCACTGTTTATTATCCATGGCTAGGCCAATACAGAATCCAAGAAAAAATATTTTTCTCAGTGCGCCGCATTCCGCATACCTTTTAAAAACTTTAAAGCATTAAGAAATACACCCATCTGCTCAAATACAACTTTCCAGCCATTTCATTTAAGGCGCGGGAAATTGTTTATTGCCCATTTCAATAAAATTCTTAAACCCCGCCTCAGTCTATTTTCTATTCAGAAAAATTTAAAGCACCTCAAAAAAATACCAACTTCGGAAATAATTTCAGGACTAAAAATCTTCCACGCCCCGCTGTTTAATATTAGCGAGATTCCGCCCTTCTTATGGAAACCGCCGCCGCAACGCAGGCTAAAACTAAAAATATTAAGCGGCAAGATTCGCATACGCGCGCATAAATCCGCGCACTCTCGCAAAACATGCCGCCCCAATCTGCAATATCAAAGGCGGCTTAGCTAAAAGCCAACCCGCCCGCAAAACATTTTAAAAATTTTACCCGCATTAAAAAATCAATGCAGTTTCTTTTCCCTCAATCCGCCGGCTAAATCGCGCACTATCTCCATTCTCGACGCAAAATCTCCGCCTTCCGGAAACACGATTTTTTGAAACCCGCACTCCTCGTGGTATATCCTCAATACATCGCCTTCGCAATTTGCGGCATACGCACTCTGGCAACCGCCGCCAAGCGACTTCAAGAACTCCCGCTCAAGCGCGAACGCCATGTTCGTCTGCGAATCGGTAATCGGACGGTAAATTTCGGCATCCTCTGCGCGGCATTGAAGCGCTATTATTCCCTGCCCCACCGCAGGAACGCATACGTCAAGCTTTATCGGCTTAAATTCCAACCCCTCGTAAGACTCGATTCCAAGCCTTTCAAGACCGGCGAGGGAAAGCACCGAAGCGTCGGCAAAACCTCCGGCAAGTTTTTTAAGGCGCGTATGCACGTTTCCCCTAAACTCGGTCCAGACTGCCTGTGGAAAAATTTTTTTTAGCTGCGCCCGGCGGCGCGGACTTCCAGAGGCTATCAGTTCAGGAACCTGTACCCCTGAACGGAGAATCAAGACATCGGCGCAACCGTCGCGTGGCATACAACCTGCCAATACCAGCCCTTCTGGAGTTTCCGTGGGGAGATCTTTCGCGCTGTGGACGGCAACATCGGCCTCGCCCGAAAGTAGAGATTCTTCTATTTCTTTTGTGAAAAGCCCCTTTCCGCCGTACCTTTCAAGAGACCAATCTTGGCGCTTGTCGCCGGAAGTTTTTACCTCAACTATTTCAAACTCCGCCCCTGGAATGCGGGAGCCTATATATTTGGCGGCCATGTGCGCTTGCGCCATTGCCAGCGGACTTGAACGTGTTGCGAGCCTTATTTTCTTCATTCAATATATATTTTTCGGCGGGAATTTATAGAATCCGCACAGTTCTTAAATAAACCCGCGGCGCACTGTCTTATTTGCGCGCCTTGGATTCTGGCATTAAAAAAAAAGACCCGGTCGATTTCGCAACCGAGTCCTTTGATTAAATAGAATCGCTATTTTTTCGCCTTCTTAGCGGGAGCCTTCGCAGGCGCCTTGGGCGCTTCCACAACAGCGGAATAGGATGCTTGTGCGCCCTTGATATTCTGCTTTGCAGCCCACGGCATTAGCGCGCGCAGACGCTGGCCGACTTTTTCTATCGGGTGTTTTTCGCCTTCAGCAAGGAGCTTGTTGTACTTTTTGAGGCCGCTCTTGTATTCGGCAACCCATTCTTTCACAAACTTGCCGGACTGGATTTCTTTGAGGATTTTTTCCATTTCCTTCTTTGTCTTGTCGGTGATTACGCGCGGACCGCGGGTGACATCGCCGTACTTTGCAGTTTCGGATATGGAGAACCTCATGCCGGATATGCCGCTTTGGTTTATGAGGTCAACGATAAGTTTGAGCTCGTGGCAGCATTCAAAATATGCCATTTCGGGTTTGTATCCGGCTTTAACGAGAGTTTCAAAACCGGCTTGGATTAGCGCGCTCACGCCGCCGCAGAGAACCGCCTGTTCGCCGAAGAGGTCTGTTTCCATTTCTTCTTTGAAAGTGGTTTCGATTACTCCCGCGCGGGTTGCGCCTATGCCGTCAGCCCATGCCAAGGCGATTGCCTTTGCGTCTTTTCCGCCCTGCGCAACAGCGATGAGGGCGGGTACGCCCTTGTTTTCGAGGTATTGCGAACGAACAGTGTGGCCGGGGCCCTTGGGGGCAACCATAATTACATTTATGCCGGCAGGCACTTTAATGAGGCCGGAGTGGATTGAGAGCCCGTGCAAGAACACGAGAGTCTTGCCCTTTGTGAGATTCGGCGCGATTTCCTTTTCATAGAGATCGGCTTGAATCATGTCCGGTACGGCAATCATTATGACGTCGGCGGCCTTGACTGCTTCGGCTGTGGGGAGAACCTTGAAGCCTTGCTTCTTGGCCACCTCTATCGACTTGCTCTTGGGGTAGAGCCCTACGATTACATTGTAACCGCTGTCCTTGAGGTTGAGCGCATGCGCGTGCCCCTGGGAACCATAGCCGATTACGGCGAGCGTTTTATTTTTAAGGATGTTTTTATTAGCGTCCTTTTCCTTATATACCTTAGCTGGTGCCATATTTTTTTCCTGTTAAAAAATTTAGTTAAAGAAATATGATGCTTAAAAAATAAATTGCAACTATTTTATGACACTTCCTTAACACTCAAAAACTTTGTATTTTACCAAGCCTCCGATGAGCTTCCATTGCCCTAATATAAACAGATTGCAGCCATTCCGTGGCAAAAAAATTCAACGAGATTATCCGCGCATTTTATTTCTTTTGCGATTTTTTTAATCGGAAAATGCGCGATAAAATATTGGAATCCCCTTGCATATATTGCCTCTTTATTTGGATTCTTTCTCTGCAAGCAACATATTTTTGATTGCATTTTTTTTCATGAAAAAATTTTTATACTAAAAAAATATAAAAAAAATTTCTTAGAATTTTACGTTTCCATTCCCGAATATGCTATCTAAAAAAAAGGCCGCCAAGATAATTGGCGACCTTTAAATTTACATCTGCGGGAAACAACCCCGCTTCAGGCATCAATGAATGGATTATACAAGCTTGTATTTTCCGGGAACGGGAACCGATACCGGATTCTTCAAGCTCAGATCCTGCGTCTTGCCCATCAAATCGACATTCTTGGGAACTATGTCTTCCGTGGACTTTTTGACCATCCATTCGTACTTGAACCTCTTTCCGGAGAAAGCGCTCATTCTTCCGGCGATAGCCGCCATATTGGAATTCATGAGGTTCTTTAGCTCGTTTACCCTCTTGCCGCTGCGTATTGCAGAAAGCAGATATTTGTGTTCGGCAATATAGGGGTCGAGTTCGAGTTTTCCGGGAGCGTATATTGTCTTTCCCTTGAGGTCGGTCAGGCGCAATCCCTGGAATATGCCCTTAGAACCAACGATTCTTTCGCTGACGTTCGGGGACGTATTCGGATCCTGATGGCAATAGCTTTCCATGCGAAGGCCGTTGCCCATATCAAAGTCGATTGCGAAGTGCGAGAATCTGTCGCCAAAGCGCGGGCAAGGCAAGTCAGTGCTTCTGCCGCCGAGAGCTGTCGTCACTTCGATTGGGAGGCGGTCGTCGCCAAACGCCCACATCAATACGTCGATGTTATGGACGTGCTGCTCGACAATATGGTCGCCGGAAACCCAGATGAAGCTCCACCAGTTGCGTATCTGGTATTCGAGCGTGTCCTCTGTTCCCTCCTTGCCGCCGCCCCAAGGGCCTCCTTCGGCAGAACCGCCAATATAGCCGCCGTTGTTCCAATAGCACTGTCCGGCGAGGAGTTCGCCTATTTCGCCGTCCTGCATGCGCTTTACCAAGTCTTGGTAGCGGTTGTCGTAGCGGCGCTGGTTGCCGCATACAACGCAAAGACCCTTCTTTTCCGCCTCCTTGGCGAGCTCGTACATCTTGCGGCCCTGGATTACGTCCACAGCGCCCGGCTTTTCGAGGAAAGCGTGCTTCCCGGCTGCAACTATCTTTTCATAGTGGGGGGTGCGGAATACCGGCGGGGTTGCGTCGATAACCAAATCAACATCCTCTGCGAGAACTTGGTCAATATTATCCCAACCTACAAATTTCTTTACTTTCGAAGTGTCGATTATCTCGGAGGCCTTCGCTTCGCCGACAGTCTTTTTGGCAAATTCATAAATCTTGTTAGCGGCTCTGTCGGACCTTCCGTTGAATAGGTCGCCAAGAGCAACGAATTTTACATTGGGGTCGGCTGCAATCATATTGCATGCAGCTCCCGTTCCGCGGCCACCGCAGCCTACGAGCGCCACTTTGACTCTGTCGCTGCCTTTAACCTGCGCAAAACTAAAACGGGGCAATGCCGCCGCTGCTCCTATTACTGCACTATTTTTTACAAAACTTCTTCTATCCATATTATTATAATTGTTGAATTGACGTTGTTCTGCGACGCGAAATGACAAACCCCCATCAACCGGGATATGCGTATCGCCGTTGAACTCTACAAATATCTTAACGTTTTAATAATTAGTCAACCATTTTTATCTGCTAAAAACGGGATACTACTTCTTTCTCTTAAAAATTGCGCGCGCCTGAAAAATCATAAAAGGTCTTTCCGAGGACTCTCCAAAAACGCGGACATCGAATATTGCGCCCTTCTCGTCAGAGAACGTGCATTTTGCCTCCGCAGTGATTTCCGCGCCGGCCGGGCATGGGCTTATGTAGTTTACAGAGGCGCTCGCGCTGACTGCCGAGCGTTCGTCGGTATTGGAGGCTAACGCAAGCGCGAAATCCGCCATTGAGAACAAATATCCGCCGTGCGCTATTCCAAGCCCGTTCAGAAATTCCGGCTTCACCCTGCCCTTTACGCGCGAATATCCAAAGCGGCTTTCCAAAACCTCAAATTCAAGTTTCTTTGCAAAAGAGTCGTTGTCTGTACTTGGCATATGTAAAATAACTTCTCCCATCGGATCTAAATCGCAAGACAAATATATAGCCCTGCTTCATATAAAATTTTTATTTTTCGCTCCACTATTTAATCTCGATGCGGCGCGAATTTATTATCGTAAAAATATTTTTATTGTAAAAGTCAGCGGCTACATCGCATTTCTATTTGATTTCTTTAATGCCAAATCGAAAAAAAAATGTGCCCGCATAAAAATCCATTTGCCGAATTTTTATAATAAAAATTTACGGCCCCCCCACAAGGCTTAATTAAACCCGCACAATTTTACCGCCGTTATTCTAAAAAAACTACTGGCGCGAAAAAAAAGAGACGCCAAATGGCGTCCCTTAAATTTTAATGCCCGCGCAAAAGCGCATAGACCGCAACTCTGTTAGATATGCACGCCTATCTTCGGGGCTACTTCGTTGAATGCGTCTATCAGGCGCTTTGTGATTTTGCCGGGCTTGCCGTCGCCTATTACGCGCTTGTCGAGCTCTACAAGCGGAATGAGCTTGGCGGCTGTTCCGGTAAGGAAGCACTCGTCGGCAGTCCAGATGTCGAAGCGCGTAATCGGTTTTTCGTCAAAATCTATGTCGAGAGACTTGGCGAGCTCTATGACAGTTCCGCGCGTCATGCCGCCGAGCGAGCCGCAGCTTATCGGGGGCGTAATCAGCTTGTTGTCGAAAACTATAAACACGTTGTCTCCGCTGCATTCGGAAACATACCCCTCATTGTTGAGCAACAGGCATTCTTCGTATCCTGAATTGTGGGCCTCGATTTTCGCGAGAATATTGTTGAGGTAATTCAAGCTCTTAACCATGGGCGGAAGCGCCGCCTGCGAGTTCCTGCGCGTGGGAACTGTCAAGGCTTTCAAGCCGCACTCATAAAGTTCTTGCGGATAAAGCTGTATTTCGTCGGCGATTATTACAAGCTGGGGATCCTCGCACGAAAACGGAGAGAGCCCGAGCTTTCCCTTGCCGCGGGAAACAACAAGGCGTATGTAGCCGTTTTGAAGCCCGTTTGTGCGGCATGCGTCACAAACGGCATCGATTATCTGCTGCTTCGTCCACGGCATATCGAGCATTATTGCGCGGGCGGAACGGAAAAGCCTGTCTATGTGTTTGTCGAGCTTAAACACGTTTCCGCTATATAGGCGGATCCCTTCAAAGATGCCGTCGCCGTACAAAAAACCGTGGTCGAACACCGACACTTTCGCGTCGTCCTTTTCGTAATATTTTCCGTTTATATAGACTTTCATAATTTTTTCCTCAAAGTAAAAAACTCTCTCAAATGCGGTTTTGCCTAAGCCCCCGCGAATTTCGCATTTTCGGCATTTTCTATATCTGAAATCCGAATCGTCAAATGAATTATTTGTCGCCAATAAAGAATTTGCCGTCTTTAAACCCGAAATCGCGAATCGTCAAAGTCTCATTTTTTGAATTTGGCGAATGGTAGGATATTTTGGTGTCGCCGGAAAATGTTTTAAAAACCATCGCGTGACCGCCGTCGTCGTCGTTCAAAGCGCGCGGGAAGTGCACCCATTCGCCGTCTATTTTTCCGGAAGGCGATTTCGCTGCGCCTATGCGGTACTTGCCGGAGAAAGAAGACCAAGTCATATATAGAGTGCCGTCGGGAAGGCGGTTTATGACCGGCGCATCGGTGACGTGCGTTCCGGATTTGTCCGCTATCCACGGCGCGCTCGACGCCTTGAACAGAACCTTCGGCTCTCCAAGCGTCTTCTTCATATCGCGGGATATTTTTTGGGCGACTATTTCGCCGTCTCCAACTTGCAGCCATTCGCGGCAGTACAGAAGCCAAAGTTCGCCGTCGCCGTCCTCAAACAGCGTGCCGTCCAAGGCCATCCAGTTTTCGGGCGTTATGGGCTTGCCGGAAAGCGGCTTAAAGCCTTTATCGGGCCTGTCGGATACAAGCACCGCGCAACCGCGCATCGGCACCAATTTTCCACTCACGGTTTTTATGGACGGCTTTTCGGCGCTGAATGTGGCTATTATATAATACTTGCCGTCTATATAAAACATATCAGGCGCCCAGAAGTCCGATTTTCCCCAAAAGTCGGCGGGAGCTATGAAGGATGGCCCTAACAATTTCCAGTTTTTCAAGTCTTTGCTCTCGTAGGCATACAGAGCCCTGCGCCCCACGCCAAACTTCGATATTTCGGCGTCAGACAATTTGAAGCCATTTGCGTGCATGTAGTACTTGCCGCTCTCTTTGTCTGCAAAAACGTAGGGATCGCGTATTCTGAGATTTGCGGCGGGAATATCGTAGCCCGAATCTTCAGGCCCGACACCGCCCCACGCGCAACCGATGAAAGACAGCGCGGCAATCGCAACTGATAAAAGCGCGCGATGCTTCGGGGTATCACTTGCCATACGAGTCTTTCAGAGTCACCGTTCTGTTAAATACCGGATTCCCGGGCGTTGAGAGCTTGGAGTCTGGCATGAAGTAGGCGTTTCGCTCGAATTGTATATGCTCTCCCGCCTTTGCCTCCATAAGCGAGGGCTCAACAAGTGCCTCGCACTCCACAACCGAATTCGGATTTAAGAATTCCTTGAAGTCGCTTCCCTCGGGCAAATCGGACATATCCTCGCGCGTGAACAAATTCTCAAAGAGGCGAACCTTCGCCTTCTTCGCCGCCGACGCGTCCACCCAGTGAATGGTCGATTTTACCTTGCGCCCGTCGGGAGAATTTCCCCCGCGCGACGCCCTGTCTATCGAGCATATCAACTTTACCATATTTCCGGAAGAGTCCTTCACAACCTCGTCGCACTTCATAAAGTACGCATACCTCAAACGCACTTCTTTTCCGGGAGAAAGCCTGAAAAACTTTTTCGGCGGGTTTTCCATGAAGTCTTCGCGCTCGATGTAAATCCGCTTAGAGAAAGGTATCTTGCGGGTTCCGGCAGATTCGTCCTCGGGGTTGTTTACGGCGTCGAGCATATCCATCTCGTCATCGCCCCAGTTGGATATCTCCACTTCGAGGGGGTCGAACACCGCCATTCTGCGCAGGGATATTTTGTTTAAATCGTTGCGCACGCAATGTTCAAGCAGGGCGATGTCGGTAAGGCTGTTAAATTTTGTTACGCCTATCTTTTCGCAAAAGTCGCGGATTGCCTCCGGGGTGTATCCCCTTCTTCTCATTCCCGAAAGAGTCGGCATGCGGGGGTCGTCCCAGCCGTCCACTACTTTTTCGGCAACAAGCTGCTGAAGCTTGCGCTTGCTCATCATAGTGTACGACAAGTTCAGGCGCGCAAATTCGTATTGGCGCGGATGAACTTTTAGCGTCTTAACAATGCTCGTGTTGTCTATAAACCAGTCGTAAAGCGGCCTGTGCACTTCAAATTCGAGAGTGCATAGAGAGTGGGTTATGCCCTCTATCGCATCGCTCAGGCAGTGGGCAAAGTCGTACATAGGGTATATGCACCACTTTGTGCCGGTGCGGTGGTGGGCCTCCTTCTTTATCCTGTATATGGCGGGGTCGCGCATATGAAGGTTTGGGGAGGCCATGTCTATCTTGGCGCGCAATACGTATTGCCCCTCCTCAAATTCACCGGCTCTCATTCTGCGGAATAAATCGAGGCTCTCTTCCGGCGGGCGGTCCCTGTGCGGGCTCGGCTTGCCGGGCTGTCCGGGAACTCCCCTGTATTCCTTAAATTCCTCGGGCGACAATGTGCAGACGTACGCCTTGCCGCTCATTATAAGCTCCTCGGCAAAGCCGTACAGGCGCTCGAAATAGTCGGACGCATAGAACTCGCGGTCGCCCCAATCGAACCCCATCCAATGGACGTCCTCGCGGATTGAGTCCACAAACCGGGTGTCCTCCTTATCCGGATTTGTGTCGTCGAACCTCAGGTTGCAAAGTCCGCCGTTTTCGATGGCAGTCCCAAAATCGAGACAAAAAGCTTTGGCGTGGCCTATGTGCAAACAGCCGTTGGGCTCTGGCGGAAAACGCGTGTGCACGGCTGAAGGCGGCAGCCCGTTTTTTATGTCTTCGGCAACTATCTGCCTGATAAAATGCATTTGCTTGTTTTCGGATTCTTCCGGCATATTTTTTTATAAATCGCGTCAAGATTTAAACGCTATTGCCCGCGCGTCAATTTTTTATTGACGCCTGCGCGCTAAATTTCTCGCGTCTAAGCCCGCCAGCATGCGAATCAAAGCGTTCTTTGGCTAAAATTCTGAGCATGCATTCAAAAAATGCCGAAATACGCGCCCAAGACCTGCGAAAATCCCGACGTAAAGGAATCTCGCACGCTCCGCATTATAAAACGCAACGCCCGCCCACAATAACCGCGCGGATTGACGCTATCCTGCCACCGCGCGTAAAAGCGCATACCCCGCGCTGCTATATACTATATAAATGCGAGCAAAAATCAGGCTATCGGACGAGATTTTTTAATATTTTTGCAATGTCCGTATTGTCTATCGTGCCCGAAAACTTTTCGGATTTAACACCCGCGGCGGAAGTCTCGACCGGCAGAGCCGTGTGAGCATGGGTCGTCCAAGCAAGCCCCGCCTTATTATTCAAAATCTTCGCCGCAACAAACGACAACTCATCGCCCTTTGGCTCGTCTTTCCACTCCTCGAACGCCTCTTTAAGCTCGTCCACCTCATCGTCGGAGAGCGCAAGCCCGGACTTCGAGTCCTTCTCGAAAACAAATCCAAACGTCTCAGACAATAGCGCCTTTACTCCGCCGAATTCAAGGGCCTCATTTTCCTTCAAAAGGCGGCGCAAGCGGGAGTCGAACAATCCCCTTGAAGTTTTCTGTGCGTTCAAGCGCTCCAAGTAGGAATTGTAGGCAGTGCCGTCGCTGCCCATTGTGAGCCCGCCCGTTTCATGGTCTGCCGTGACTACCACAAGCGTGTCTTCGGGGTTTTTCCTCAGAAATTCCAACGCCACTCCGACTGCTTTGTCAAAATCTATTATTTCCGAAACCGCCGTCGCCGCGTCGTTGGCGTGGCACGCCCAGTCTATTTTCCCTCCCTCGACCATGATAAAAAATCCCTTATCGTTGTCGAGAAGCTCTATCGCCTTCTTTGTGAATTCAGATATGCGCGCAGACGAAGGGTTGTCGAGATAGTATTCGAGCGCCCCGTCAGAACCCGTCGCGATTACCTTTCCGCAACCGGGCTTCAACGCTCTTAGAGATTCCATGTCGCGGCGCACAACCTTGTATCCCGCCTTTTCCGCCAGCTTGTAAATGTCTCCTTTGTAGGCTTTCGATTTTTTGTCGTCGCTCTTGCCGATGCCGCCGCCCCCGAAAAAGTCGAAGCCGGAAGCTATCATATCAAGCCCCAATTCGTAATAATTTCCGCGGCTTGGATTGTGTCCGTAAAAAGATGCGGGAGTCGCATGGTTTAAGGTGACGCTCGTGAGAATCCCGACTTTTCTTCCGGAATCCCGCGCGACCTCGGCAATGGATTGAAGCCTTGAGCCGTCCGCCCCCACGCCTATCGCCCCGTTCTTAGTCTTGACGCCGCACGCTATCGCCGTGCCGCTCGCGGCAGAATCCGTAATGAATGAGTTCTTTGAGCGGGTGATTGTCAGAGCCTGGTGCGGCATGGAATTCATCGCAAGCCCCTTCCCCGTATTTATGCGCGAAAATTCCTCGGCTGTCATTCTTTGCGGTATAGACATTCCGTCTCCGATAAATAGGAAAACATATTTTACCGTCTCACCCGCATAAAGCGCCAAAGACGACATTAGTATCGCCGCCGTAAAAAATATGTATTTTAGCAGTTTCATTTTACACTCCGTTTCCAAGATTATCTCAACCCTCAAGAGCCGCTCCCGCAAAGGAATCGCCAAAAAATGCCGAGCCTACGCAACGTCTATCGAGCGGACGCTGTCCACAAAGAACTCGTCGCCCTCGGGGGTCGCTTTTGATTGTACGAGTTCGAGGCCTATTATTCCTTCGTACCCTTTCTTATAAATGTGCTCCATAATTTTTTTATAGTTTATTTCCCCCGTGCCGGGCTCGTTGCGCCCGGGATTGTCGGCAATCTGGAAGTATGCGATTTCGTCCCAGGCGGCGTCGATGTTTTCAATAAGGTTTCCCTCGGTGACCTGCTGGTGGTAGAGATCGTTTAAAATCTTGCATTTTGGGCTTCCGACAGCCTTGCAAACGGCGTACGCCTGCGGAATTTTTTTAAGCCACAGGCCCGGATGGTTTTTTATATTGAGCGACTCCAACACCATAATGGGGCCGTCGTTTTTCTCGAGAAAATCCGCGGCGTATTTGAGGTGCTCGACAGCGTTTGAAAATTGATAGCCGTATTCGAGGCTCGGGTCCTCCGCCCCTATTACAACTGTAAACCATTTAGCCCCCGCGCGCTTTCCGACTTCGAGAGCCGACTCCATAATGGAGCGCACCATGCGCTTAACCCCCTCTTTATCGCGTATGCGCGATTTTGGGTCGAGAATGTTTCCGGTGAGGTTCGGAACCTCCCAGCTCCCGACGCGCGGAGCAAATACGCCCATCTGCATCCCCAACTTTTCCATCTGCCTTGCGACAGCCTTTTGCTCCTCGACGGGAAGTTCGCCGTATTCGTTAAACTCCATTGCGCGGAACCCCGCGTCATAAAAAACTTTAACCTTGTCGGCGGGCGAAAGTTTTGCCGCGCGCCCGGAAAAATGCCGGCACCAGCCGCTCGGGTTTGGCGCAAATTTTAGGTTGAAAGGTTGCCCTGATGTTTTTTTTGAGCCCATAAGATTATTTACCGTAAATTTATCCTTATAATTTTCTTTAAGAGGCAATTTTCAATCAAATTTTTACCGTTTTAACATTTTACAGTTAATTCCGATTCTTGTCTTTTTTTCTTTATTTTCAAAACGCCAGTGCATAACTGACGGTAGATGTTTTTAGATATTGTTG
>ERZ773181.54-NODE-54-length-141580-cov-143.795040_pt1 | contig 141580 bp, 113 predicted proteins | sample MGYA00581001_ERZ773181 | MGnify/ENA primary metagenome ERZ773181 (study PRJEB29015, sample SAMEA2737780) | human gut metagenome | biome: human gut; feature: human-associated habitat; material: faeces | place: China | collected 2012 ...
ACATGTTGTTGAAGCTTTGGGGTATGGAATTCATGAAATTTCGAATAACGTTTTTTATTTTTATGTTATGCAAAAATTCGATGGAAGTTTCCGTGATTTGCTAAACAGCAAAGAGAATTACAGCATGAAAAAGAGGATTGATTGGCTTTATCAAATTGCCATTGGAATCGAAGAATTGCATAATGCAGATGTTGTGCATCGAGATATCAAGCCTGAAAATATTTTTTATCGTAAGTTAAACAATAAGCTATATATCGGTGATTTTGGCATTTCGCATTTTAAAGAATCAGACTTGACCACAAAAGGAGAAAAGCCTGCTAACTTTAATTACGCATCTCCGGAGCAACTAATAACTCAAAAGAAAGACTATGAGATTACAAAAAACACCGATAATTATTCTTTTGGATTGATAGTTAATGAAACATTTACTGGTTCAATACCCAGAGGTAATAACTACACAAAAATAGGCGATATTTATCCGGAATTATGCGAGTTTGACAAAATTAATGATTGCTTGTTGGGAACGGATCCTCAGCTTAGACTAGCAAACCCAATAGTCGCCATCCTTAAAATGAAGGAAACTTACCGAAATAACTTAGAGGAAATTCAATACATCCATGATTCTTTTTTGTGTAACCATGGCGAAATTTCGAATGACAACGTATTAAATATAGCAGCTAAAGACATTCTGACAATTGAGAAGGTAATGAAATTTGATAGAGAAAAAGGAGAATACATCAATTGGAATTATCATTCCAATATTCTTTATTTAGTATCACCTTTTGCCTTAGACACAGCTTTCCTTTTGAAAATTCAGGACATCGTCAACAAAAAATTCGAATACGAAGCGAATGTTGATGAAGGGGAGGATTATGTCCAAAGGAAACCTGATAAAAAATCATTCGAAGAATTTAGAGCGATTATTAATAATTTAAATGCTAGCAAAGAAATAAGAAAATTTGAAATCTTTAAGAAGTTCTCTTCTCTTCGTTCCTATCACTGCCAAGAAGTACTAGATGAAATTTCTTCGATTTCCACTGAATTCAATCATGAAAAAAGGTTTTGCATCAGTGAGCTCTATTTCTTGTTTCGGAACATAAAGCAAATAGAGCAATCAAATTTTGAAATAATATGGAATGTGCGCCTAAAAGAATTTCAAGAAGACACAGCTGTAGATGATGAAATCATGTTTCAAAATAAAAAATATGAAATTGACCATAATTCTCAAATGAAGCGCATAGAAAAGGGTCTTCAAGATCGTCTTCAAGACAAAAGCATTTGCGTTCTTTTTGAAGCGTCTAAATATCACATCTATTTGAATGAAACGTCATTTAAGAAATATATGGATCTTTGTGAAGATAAAAGACAATTAGAACGTCCTGGTTCAGTAGATGAAGGGGATATTATGGATTGTGAGAGAGTAGATAGAGAAATCGATGAATACAAAATTGTATCTCTTTGTGAATTCAATTTTTCGACAATTCTTGGTGCGAAAATCTTAAAATTGGAAAAATTAGTTTTATTCCTTTAAATTGGACGTCTTAACTTTGCTAATCAATTTCAACTTACAATAGGTTATCAATTGGCGGCCATGGGAAGACTAGATGACAAATTTATGGTCTCCAGCCTTTGCCATTGAATTCCAAATAGCGAATCCCGAATTATTTCGTCCGGGATTTTCAATTTTTGATGATATTATTTTCTATTTTTTGAGAATATCGGCATGAGGTTGCAGTCGTCGATTATTTTGATGTCCTTGTATTTCCATCCATTCTCTTCCATCTCGTTGATTTTGTCGGAAATCCTCATCTGGGACACCTCGGATGACAAAGGCGTAAGATAGAAATCTATTGTTTTGTATTCGTTCATCAGTTTTTTCCCCGGTTGCCATATTAAGGCTGACGATGAACTTGATCTGAAGGATAAGGAGCTTCCTTCTCTCTCCTTTTTCCGTCTTCTCAAACACATAATGCTGATAATCACAGCTGAATTCGACTAGCTTAACAATCTTGTATTGATCTATTTTGCCGATATAATCCTTGTTGCTTACCCCGCTTTTGAATACGAAGTTAAGCGTATGCAGATCCGCATTGCCATTGTTGTCATATCTCCCGACAATCACCTTCTCGATTGTGGTCTCGAACACCTTCCTGGAGAAGACATCTATGGTCTCATGCTGAAGGATGGTGTCCTTGATTTTCTTCAGCCTGTTTTTGAATTCCGTCTGCTCCCGTCTTTGATCTTTGAACGTATTGAGCTCCCCCTTCTTGATTTCGAGTTCCTGTGATACGGCAGCGTATTTCTTCTCGCAGTCCTCCTTGGATACGACACCGCTGATTCTTAGCTCCAGGATGCTGCCTTTCTTCTTTTCAAGATCTTCGATCATTGACTCCAGCTCATTGATCTTCTTCGTCGGCGATTCGGACATGATTGCCGTTTCCACCGTCTCGAGGAAATCCTTGAATTGGGAGGTGTTGTCCTTATCAACCAGCCTGTTCAAGGATTCCAGATACGCTTTCTCAATCAAAGATTCGTCAATGGCCAAGCTGAGCTAGCAATTCTCCTTTACGGTTTTTGTGTATGAAGTGCACTGTCATGTTAGAACAGAGACTTTTCCTAGGCGGGACCAAACGGAACCGCGTTCGTCTTGCTTTTGCAAGGAGGGAGGACCTGTTTTATGGCTGAGAGCGATTTGACGATTGAGAAGATTTTCCTAGTGCTGGAAAGATATCTCTTCAGTGCGATACGGAGGGTTCTCCAGGGTAAAGAAAAAGCCACGGCTTAAATCGTCTACGAGACGATATGGTCGTGGTTTTTGAGGTATTTCGATGAGGACAAAGCCGGGGTCATGGAAGCAATATGCAAGGGAGAATATGCAAGAAAGCTCATGAACCCGAATGGCAAGAAGGACATCTCCTACCACGATGCATTGACTCTCAGCTCTTCACTCGTCTGAGAGGAAGCCATCGAGTATTGCGAACTCGACAGCGAAGCTAAAAAGCGAATCGCAGAAGATTTCAAAGCCATTGGATTGACCGTGAGAAAAGGCTACATCGCCAAGGATGTAATAGCTCTTTTAATCGACCACATTCAAGACATAATCAGAAGGAAAAAAAAGGCCTTTTGCGAGGATCCTAAGTAAAATAGCGATGATTATGGCTACACGTTCTATGACGGCTTATGGTCTCTCATGAAGGAGAGAGGGATGACTAAAAAAGAGCTTATATCCAAGTCGGGTATAAGCTCTGAAGAATTTGATGCAATGAAGAATAACAAGGATGTTAAACTTGCAGCCTTAAGAAGAGTTAGCAAATTGTTAAATAAAAATTTGTCTGAAATTATCAATTTTATTTTTTGAGTTTTAAATTTGAACATTTAGACGCCAGTATCTGTGCATCTCTATTACAATTATATAAATTAAACCCACGTATAATCGATGCTTCCGTTTCAGGAGACCAATAAATGATCAAATGCTTTTTTGCACGAGTGATTGCCGTATAAAAAATGTTATGAGTAATTTTTTCTTCAACCTCATTGGAAATGACAATTTTAACCGAATCAAATTCCAACCCCTGGGCTTTATGAATAGAAACGGCATATGCAATTTGAAAGGGAATATCTGAATCCAATTTCGAATCAAAATCATAATCATTTTCACTTGGTTTATTAATAGAAAAACCAACGATTGTTTTACCAGATTCATAGCCATAAAATTCAACTTCTGCAGATTTTAAAAGCATCGTTGAAACGACAGAGTTAACAGAAAGTTTGAAATAAAGTTTATTTTCGTCTTGCCGAACATTCAAAATTTTACCCTTCATATTGTTGTGAAAAACACTGGAGAATCTTCTGGTTTCATAAAACAAAATCGGATCCCCCACTTTAAACGTATATTGTTTCCATTTAATGCCCTCACAAGGATTTTTGCACTGAATAATCTTATTGATATTATTTATTCCGTACAGGCCATCATAATTAAGACAAAGAACTATTTCATCGTCGTATTGTTTATCAAAAATGGATTCATCAATTTGATGTGAAATCTCTTCTACTTCAAATAGTTCTTGCAAGCTTTTTGATAAATTTCTTGTGGCTTTCCAAACATTTTTCAACACCTCACTTTGGCTTCTAAACTGATTGTTAAAATCAGCAAAGGCATCATTGTTAAGAAAATATCTAAGTAAACAGAACCAATTCCCAAAATCAATTGATTGAATCTGATAGGTATCGCCACATAGCAGAAGCATTTTAAAATGCCCATGTTCAAGAATCATCTTCATGTCTCTTGTCCCAATTGTGCTGCATTCGTCCACAATGAGAAGATCAAAATCTTCTATAGTCATTTTTAAAAATGCGGTGACGGTACAAAACTTTGCTTTATTTGTTCCAATTTTCTGCCTAATGTTATCAACTGCCGGATTAGTTAATGCAATACAACATACTTTTAGATCAGGGACCAAATCTACTAAGAACTTAGTAAAATACGATTTGCCAGATCCTGCTGGCCCGTAAACAACAAACGCAGATTTTTTATCAAAACATCTAACTAAGGCCTCTTTTTTCTCTGGGTCATCAAATACTAGGTTTTGTTCAGTTATTTTGTTTGAAATGTAAGATGAAAAGTGAGGAAAAGTTTCCCGCTCAATCAAACTCATAATCGTTTTCAAAACATATTCTGTAGCGTCTTTATTTTCTTGAAGGTAAACAGACTCTTGGTCAACAATTACTTTTCGGCCAGCATACTCTTTTTTAGTAAAGGTATCGCTATATTTTTTAATGTTTTTTTCATCTTCATCTGTAAGAAATTCCTTTTTAGGTAAAAATATCGTTTCAGTCTTACTAGAAGTTGACGATACAACTCGAGCTAAATATTCACCACGATATTCATCGGGTGAGAAAACGTCACACAAATCGGAGAGTTTTGGCCTATGCATTATCAAAGAAGAAGAAAAGGGGTTTGTTTCAAATGGAAAAGTTCGAATTGAAAGGTTTGTTTCGCCTAAATGATTTTGATCAAAAAAAGCAATTTGCCTTTGAAGTATCGAGTTATTTAAATGATAAAGAAGATATAAAATGGTTCTCCAGCCTGTCTTTTTCTCCTGAACAAAATCACGAATCTTATTCAATAAAATATACAACTTTTCTTTACTTTCAGAGCCAAAACAACGCTTTAAAATGTCACGGTATCTTTTTAAGTCACAGAGCATTAGAGCATCAATTGAAAGACGATTAGTTTGAATATAATTCATTAAGGAATAATATCCATTCGTTTTGCTATATGCGCCTGCATGTCCATTATTTTCCCTAATTTCTCAAATTCACAAATTCGAATGGAAACTGAATAATCAATAATAAAAGAATAAGGAGTACACACATCCAAATAAGGAATTTCTTTGCTGACAATTTTAGCTTTAATACAATAATTCGGATAAATATCTATCAAGGAAAATGCTGTAAAACGATCAAATCTACTTACGCCATCATTAGCGTTGGTTAGGGTGTATTCGTAAAACAAAACATTATCAACAAATATAGCTTTCTTTTTTTGAATATAATATTGATCAGTTCTTTTTATTGTGGCTGATTGTGGCAAATTTTTAAAGCCGCACATAATTTTTCGATAGTAATCCAAGAAAGAGTTATCTAAATCAAGAGGGTATTTTTCAAGGTTTGATAGGATTGACACTCCGAATTCATTAAGTAAAAGCAATTTAACCTTAACTAAAAAATAAAAATATTTTTGAATAAGTCTCTCGGCGTACTCTCCCAAAATCAATTGATGACCAATTGAAGAATTTAAACAATCTAAAAATTCACACAAAAACCGATATTTTTTTTGAGCTTTGCAATATTTGTTAGATTGGGTTTGTTCATCGTACCTCTTATCAAAAACTTTTGGATTATTAACTTCACGAATATAGCATTGAATATCTTGTACAAAGTGGCGTAATGAAACAATTATTTTTTCAGCGATTTCTTTTCGACCTTTTTCTTGTATTTCCGCTAAAGAAGAAACAATAAAGCAATCCTCTTTTTGAATAGAGTGGAGCCAATATTCTCTATCGTGATGTTCAAACATTAAGACCTCCTAATTATTTGTATTTAAGTATGGCTATTGAATTTCAAATCATATAAACCCACAAATTAAATAGGCATATAATCATCTTTAGTCCGGAGCTCAGCAAACATTATCAATTTGATATACGAAACCAATGCTTTATTTTTTCACTCTCCAACTAAATAAAATATCTTTAGCAAAAACATCAGTATGGGAGTACAAAATCTTATTAATTTCCTTTTTTGAAACGCCCAATTCCGTAGCAATCTTCGAAGATTTCATTTGTTTCGAAGAAAGAAGTCCTTTGATTTTATCAAGCAAGGAATCCTCAGACTGAACATCTTTAGCATTTTCCTCGTTTTTTTCCTCGACATGAACTTCTTCCGGGATAATCTCCTCTTCAATAGGCATGCTTTCTTTGGGATTGTTAGAGTTATTGTTTGCTATTGTAGGATCTTCTTCCACGGCATTATCGTTTTCAAGCCCAAACCCAAACCAATCAAAGCTATTCCTATATTGTTTTCGAACTTCTTCATCCTTCAAATCTAACTTGCTTCCTAAAGATTCATTAACAAAGAAATCATGAATATAGTTATTCAGAACATCTTCTTGAAAGACTTTGTATTTGTTGAGAATTTCGAAATCTTTTTTCGTGATGCCTATGGCTTCCAAAAACACATTTGGATCTGCGTTCTTGAATATCTCCATGAATGTGGTCTCACGGTATACGCTAATATAAAGGAACTCAAACAATCTAGCAAGCAAATGCTTCAAAACGTTATCCGCATCTTCGATTGTTTCGCCATCCTTGGAATCGACAATTGGGGTAAGATTAGTCTTCACCGCTCTTCTGAACGAATCGCAATACCATCTTCTATATAGCATTCCTCTATATTTGACAGGTATATTCTTAGTGTCGTTCAAATAGCCTTTAACGAAATTGTCAATCATGACTCTGGTATTACTGGTGTATTTGATTCCTTCACCGAATTTCTTCTTTACTTCATCGACAAACTTCACGCCGTCATCATGGCCGCATTGCTCCTTCTTGATTGGAGCATTCACGCCTGATTCATAGCCTTTTTTGAACCCGTTAGCGTACCAGGTCGCCTTTGCATTGACATATTCACTCGGGCAATATTCCTTAATGTAATCGGAAATGTTTTTTTCAAATTTTGCTTGGACTTGATTATCGTCGTAATCGACGTACTTCTTGAAGTCTTGTTGTCCTAATTCGTAGCCTTTGTTTCTGCCTTCCTGGGCAATCTTCGTATCAAAGCCGTCTTCCGGCTTCGCAGGGACAGTTTTGGTCTTCGACTTTCCGAATTTAGCATGAGCGAAAACTCTCTTGATAATATTGCTGACTTCTTTGTCATTAAGCATCTCCGCCATCGTTTCTTCGTCAAGCATTCTTGTGGTTTTGGTCGTGTCTACGATTTTTTTTGAAAGAGGGATTCCACTAGAATCGCCGTATTGGGCAAGTTCATAGAACACCTGTTCGGATATCGGGTCAGACATGTCCCCATTCACGAAGATTGGCATGTATTTAACAATCAGTTTCGCAATTTGCAATTTGGTCGTTTGCTCATTTTCCGACTGCTCGGCGTATTTCAAAAGCAATGCACTGGCCCTATCAATATTAAAGTCATAAACATAGCCATCTTTCTTCTCAATTACTTTGTTCACTACATATGGGGTTTGTATTCTAAAGATGGCCTGGAAGTATTGCTCAGGGCTGGCTAAATCCTTCAGAACGAAAACACTTGACCACTTCTTTACCGTGACGCCCATCGTCAGTTTATTAACCGTTATAGCTATCGATCCGAGTTTGTTAGTATTCTCTGATTCGGAGATGTTATTCATCAAATATTCAAAAGCATCGTTGCCAGCGCCCACGCCGTCTTGCGAGAGATTGATTATTTGGTATCTGGAGAAATATTTGTCAGCTTTCAAAAGCTTCTCCATTGCCTTGCAGGATTTGACGGTAGGCATAAGCCAAAGGGTATGAACGTTGTTCTGAAGCATTTGGGGATTGGAGTATGGGAATTTATCTCCGAAAGTAGAACGTCCCTTTATGATTTCCAGCCATTTTTTGATTTCTTCTTCATAAATGAACGTGCAAGGTTCATTTGGGTTGTTCTCCTGTCTCGTCTCGAAGAATTTGTTCAGAGAAAAATATTTCTTAGTGAGCAATTTGTCTTTTGAGAAAACTGAAGCCGTAAGGTTGCCAAAAAGCCTCGACATGTTGTAACCGAAAATTCTCATGTCAGGGAAAGCGGCGTAGTCAGGATTGATGATTTCGAAATTTCCGTTTTCGCTTTCGGGATATTTGTTTCTCTGCTCGTCAAAATAAGAATACGTATAAGAAGATTGATTGTTGAATTCGCCTCTGGCTAAAGCTTTGAATGGCGTTCCAGATAAGCAAATTGTTTGTCTGGTCTTGATATTGAATTTTTGGATAATATCGCCAGTCTTCTTTAATTGTTCCTGGTAATCATTGTCAAGATCCTCGCTTTTCTCCTCTTTTGTCTTTAAGGTCCCTTGGGTTCTTTGGTTCCATGCACCGAAATGGTATTCGTCGAGGATGACTAAATCCCAATCGATGTTCTGCAGTTGCTGGATTTTGGTTTTTACATCTGCGTTTTTCTCTTTGCCTAAATAGTTTTGAAGGGAAAGGAACAGAACATAAGGATCCTGTATGAAGCTCAGCACGAAGTCGCTTCTTCTGAGATTGTCATCAGTGAAATACCTGTAGTTTTTCTTTATGTGTCTGAGATCTTCTCGCCAAGATGATTCGACCGCCGGAATGAAAGTGAGAATCAAGATTCTTTTTAGGTTGTGATCTTCGCAGTATTTGTAGGTTGTGAAGGATTTTCCAAACCTCATTTTGCAGTTCAAAAGGAACCTGCCTCTCGGGTTCTTAGCAAAGTAATCGTTCATGGCATCGATGCATTCCTGTTGTTCTTTTCTCGGAGTGTAGATTTCTTTATTTTCGTCCGTATGCCTCAAAGAATTGAAAATATCGATGAGTTCATCGGTTGGTACATTCGTGAACCATTCCTGCTCCTTCTCGACTATTCCAGCGTTCTTTCTCCTGATTTCTTCGTGAACGGAATAATCCTTGAAGGTGTCATTCTTCGCATCCAGGCAAATTCCCCAATAAACTACTTCTCTTTGCAATCCGTATTTTTGATATTGCTCGTCTGTCAGGGCTAGCTCATGCTGTTGTTCATGTATTCTGGATCTGATCGCATGCCAAAATGTCTCGCCAATGCTGCATCTAGTCATGCCAACTTTGATTCCATGAGTTTGGAATTTAGGCAACAAATACATATAAATAAGAATTAACGATTCATCGGTGTTGTTCTTATCGTCCAAGCTGAAAACCGTTTTATTCCCAAGGTATTGAATAGTATCGGTTTGATTGATGTCCGGGGATTTAGTAACTAAGATTTCTTTCATGTTACTTCATCTCCCTTATTGTGCTTTCAATGTCTTTAATTTCTTCATCGTTTAAATCAAAATATGAATAGAGCTCATTATCGGTCCAAGTTCTTGAAAATTCCATGGTTGGAACAAACCTAAAATTGTCCTTTGTGATATGCATAGAACTCAAAGTAAGATTGACTAAGTATCTTACAAATTTAGTTTTAATGTAGAGGGCAAAATTCTCAGCTTCTTCTTTTACTTTAAAATGGTTTAACAATAAATATGTTGCTGTAAATACTTCATTTGGTTCATAGATTTTTACTTTAGTCGTTACATTTGATTTTCCATCGCTAGCGTTGTTAACTCCCCCTCTATCTGGATTTAATTGCCCAATGGATATCTTGTATTCGTTGATGTATTCCTTTCCTTTTGGAACATCGTTAGCTCGTATGAAGCTTTCACCTGAACTAGATATAAGTTTAACGCTCCCTGCAAAATATTTTTTTCACCTTTTACGTTAGTTGATAATCCAAAAGGAGAAATGGAAGCCACGACTTCGTTTAGATATTTATTTGCTTTTTTACGAATCTTATTTATGACCTCTACGCCAATATTGCTTCGTACAAAAACATCAAATTGATTCAACTTTCTGATTTTTTCAGTGTTTTTACCGCCAATCGATGAGATAACTCGGCAATCTCCTGTAAAAGACGAGCTCCAAAGGAAAAAGCATACTCCTCCAGCAATATCAACGTTAGGAAAGCAATCTCTACTTTTAGGAAAATCGAATAGTAGTTCGATGTGGTCGTTTGACAAAAATGCATTTCTAAAAGAATCCATTCCCATTCCGCCGGTGTACCAACGAGACGGAATGATCATAGAAATATACTTTGGATTTAATGCGAAAGCTTGTTCAATAAATTTATTATAAATCGGTATAGCTTGAATGCCGCCCTTGTCATTAGTGCTCAATTGATATGGTGGATTTCCGATTATGATATCGAATTTCATATTTCTATTACCTCCAAAGAATCTATCCTGCAAATGTTTCAACAATTCATTTCCATCAAAATGAATGAATTCGTAAGCGTAAGTCTCACGCTGATTAGCATCGTTATAAGCGGATGCACCATTGATTCCACAGTATTTGCACCTGTATTTTTTCTTCTCTGTATCAGAGCAGCTACTAGGCATCGTTTCCCCTTTATCGTCTACAAACGTATGATTGATGTTAGGAGTTTTGATGTTGCCCTCTTCATCATCGAACCACGTTCCGTTTCCAATTGCATACCCATTGACGTAGTGACCGTCATCCGCCTTGATGCCATCGCATTTCCTGTTTGCTTGGGAGCAATAGTAAACCGTTCTTCTAGAAACGTTGGCGGTGAACCTTGTTTGCCCAATCGAATAGATCATGTTTTGGAGAATGTGTTTCCTTCTTTGCTCGATATTTGGGATGATATCCTTAAGGCCATCATCCAGTCTTATGGCGATTTCTCTTTCGAAAATTCCATTTTTTGTGGCTGGGTTAAGCCATTTGTAATTGGGGTTATGCCATACTTCTTCAGGAAGGGAATCCAGAATCATGTCGCAAGTCTTTCTTGGAGTGAATACCTCATCATTACCGACGTTGGTAATCGTTTCAAGAATATCGAAGTTCTCGATATAGTCATTTGCGGACTCGACTGCGGTCTTGTATTTATCTTCCGCTTCTAAAGCATCGTTCCTTTCATTTTCATCCAACATATTCGTTATTCCTCCACATCAATGATACAAACTTCATTTTCTTCTTTTTCTCCCAATCCATAATGTAACATCTTTTGCCATTATGCTTCTTGGGATCATTCACTTTGCAACCAGGACAAATATCCAACTTAGGTTCTTCGGGTTCACCAAATAAGGTAAGCTGAACCACCTTCTCAACTTCGTTATGGCAAGAAAATGGGACGACATATTTAAGGCCGTCCATTTGCCAAAGGTTCCAGCTAATAATTGTTGCAACTTCGATTAGCAGATCTTCTCCTGGCAATTTACCGAATCTTTCAAAATAATAATCGACGAAATCCAATAAGACATTCTCACGCGCAATCAAAAGGTTATCCCCTTGAAATTCATAGCCATAGATGGACTTAATTGCTTTTATTGCATAATCAAGCCATTCTTCATCGCTTGTCACATTCTCATTTATAACCCTGAATTTCCTATCAAGGAGACCGATTCTGTTTTTGTTCTCAATTGCCTCGCCTGAGACCGTGTCGTATCTTGAAACCAGGTACGGCGCTTCGCCACAGCACACCTCCAGTCGAATATCGCCAACATAATCAGTCCACGTTTTATCGCCGTCGAACACAACCTTTTCGGTTGGGCTCCAAGAATTATCTGGATTTTCTGTATTAAACCGATTTTCTCTTCCGAACCAGGCGTTATCAGCCAGGTTATTTTGCTTATTAACAATCCAAGATGGTGTGAAAACCTCTGCATTATCTTTGCTTCTTTTTGTTTGCTCAGCCTTGCTCTTTTCGATTCTTGGTCTAATAGCCCTGACTTTGCCGTTTAGATGGCAAGGTTTAATCTCATCTGTTATTGAATACCCAAGGCCTCTGTTTTGCTAGTGATCAGTGACCCAAATGATATTCTTTTTTGTTGTGTTATCACGCAAAAGAATACCAAGGATATTAGGATATAAAGAATAGAGGCCTTTAATGTTGATTTCGTTTTCAGATGTCATTCGTCCACCTCAATTCCGTATTTTTCAAAATAAGGAGCAAGCTTTCTTCTCAATTTGATAGTAGGTTTGAATTTTCCACCTTCCCAGCGATTGACCGTGGCAAAAGAAACGCCGAACAATTTGCCAAATTCGGTTTGGGTAAGTATCAGTTTATTACGCAATTTCTTGATTGCATCAGAGTAAGTCATACAATGCTCTCCTATTTGTTAGATTATGATATAAATATAACACTTTTCACACTAGGCTTCAATGAAGAGAGGAGAAACATTGAGACTTCGAAAGTCATCACTTTTTTACAACGAATGAGGTCTCTCCTGTCGGCTTTCAAAAAGAAATGTCCTATTATTCTCTCTATTTTCGCACTTATTTCGTTTTCGAATCAAACTATACCCCCGTTTTTATCCGTTTTTCGTTCTATGACCTGTTTTCCAAGTTGAGTGTGTAGTTGCAGTCTACTCCGAAAACGCAAAAAACAAGGAAACGGTCGATTTCAATAAAAGCCCATAAACAAGTTTTTCTCACCTATTCCTTCCATTGTGTATACATACCATCAACCTATCCCCATTTCGATACTAGGTAGGTTGGGTGTTCATTTTTGAAGTCGACCTATTTTCTCATACAAGTAAAGCCCTATTTTTTACCGGCTTACCGCCACTTAGCCCGTTTTTGCAACAAAAAAAGGATTTCCCTCATTTTTAGAAAGAAGGAAATCCGTCAATTTTTATCGATTTTCAGCCTTTTTCAGCCGTTTTTCTTACTTAGCAACACCACCGTCTCAACATGATGCGAAGTAGGGAACATATCCACACCTTGTACTGAAATGATTGAATAATCATTCTTTAATAGATTTAAATCTCTAGCTAATGTAGCAGGGTCACAAGATATGTATGCTACTTTTTCAGGACCGTTTTTTATCAAGGCTTTAATGAACTCTGGCGTTGTTCCTTTTCTTGGAGGATCTAAGACTATACAATCGAAATGCTCATCAGTTCTTTGAAGATATTCAGTCGCATCATCTAAGTGTAAGTTAATGTTTTTTATATGGTTGTTTTTAGCATTTATCAAAGCATCTTCATAAGAGCTGCTCTCTATTTCTACACCGACAACTCTCTTAGCTTTGTCAGCCATACAAATTCCAATTGTACCAGTTCCGCAATATGCATCTAATATAGTTTCTGTTCCGTTTAGATTAAGGCCTTCGATTGCTTTTCCATAGAGTTGATCTAAAAGAGATGGATTCGTTTGATAGAAGGATTTGGCTGATATGATAAATGTCTTTCCGAGAATCGAATCTTTTATATGGCCATCGCCATATACGACTTTATCGAGCATTCCTAGAATGACATTTGTTCTTCTCTTGTTTAAATTCAGTGTTATCGATTTAACTTCAGGACATATATCTATCAAATCTTTTACTATGTTATCGAGATTTGGAACTTCAAAACTTGTGACGACTAATGTGACTAAAGCTTCTTGGTAGTTGTAGGAAGTTCTGATCAATATATGACGCAATAGTCCTACTTGTGAATCCTCATCATAAGCCTGAATATTATATTTGTTCAATATGTTTAATAGGTTGGTCAAAACTATATCGGATAATTTGCTTTCGATTGGACAATGCTCCATTTCTACTAGCTTATGGGTGTTGATTCTATAATATCCACTGACTATTTTTTTCTCTTTAGCAGAATACTTTACAGGTCTTTGTATTTTGTTTCTAAATCCATCTTTTAAAGGGCAAGGAATTGTTGGCTTTACTTCGATATCGAGATGGGTGAACTTCTTTATAAGATTTCTTATGTTTTCTTGTTTATAGATAAGCCTTTTTTCGTATTTTAAATGACCTAGATCTGATATTCCTGTCTCTGTCAATTCAAAAGGACATTTGACTCTATCAGGGCTTTTTTTAGTGACTTTGATCGTGTCACCAAAAGCAACTTTTCCTTTGACAGCTCTAAGCTGTACTTCACCTTCCTCACCAGGAAGGAGTCCTCTAGCGAAAAGAATGTTATCTTTATCCTTGCATACACCTTGCCCTAAATCATCCAATCCTGTACATTTGGCACTAACAATAGGAAGGTTTTTATATATAGTTTTTTCACTCATTTTAAATAGTCCTTTTTTAGTTTTTATCATCCATAGAATCACTCAGCTTATCGAAGGCTTCACCATCATCCACACTCTTGTTTTCAGCTCTTGTTCTCGAATGTGGGTCCTTGACACTACTTTCGTCGTTTAAGACATCTATTCCATATAGATTCTTAAATCTTTGGCATTGATCATCACACATCTCTTTGGCATAAGAGATTAGTTGAAGAACTAATCCCTTTGTGTTTGGATTGGCCGAGAATACTTCGTCCATATATGACATGAAGATTCCTGTGACTCTCAATACTAATTGATATAATGCGACAGTTGATAAGTCAAAGAAGAATTGATCGTTTGAATAGAAGAAAACAGGTGAGGAATGTGTGACTTCACTGGCCGTTTCGTACCATTCGGAATATTTTGAAAGTCCGGCTAAGAATTCTATTCCATCCCTGAAGTTCAATTTAAAATCATGTAATTGGTTGTGATCCCATGACATCAATTCAGCACGATATTTTTCAAATAAAGGATAGTCCTCAGATTCGATAGATGGACCTCTAATGATTTTAAAGGATCCTTCTTTTCCATTTGAATCACGAATAGAAACAGCGTATTTTTCAAATAGCTTTCCTTTCTCTTCCAGTGTTTTGTATTCTGGGGTTTGATAAAGCCATCCGTATTCGATGAACTTCTTCATATCTTTACTCTTCAATCCGTGAGACTTTAAATCAGCTTTTAAAGCTATGAATATTTCGTCTGTTCTCTCTTTGGATTGTATAGATCCTCTAAAGGCGTTATCGTAGATGATATGTTGGACATATTCATCCTGCATAGGCTTTCCATCTTTGACTAGGATTGCAAGGATGCATTCTGCTTCATGCAATGTTCTCCACGATACATATGCATCGCTAGCTAAACCCTGTGATAACATTTTTAAAGTTCCATTTGATTTTGAGAAAATCCTTCCGAACAAATCGTTGATTAAAGTCTTCTGAGGATTGTTTTGTATGAAAGGGAAATTGAGATTTATAAGCTCAGTAATCAAGGCTTTTAAAGCAGTGTTTACTGGTGAATAAGGACTCAAAGAAGATATTTTAAGTTGACCTTTTCTAACTCCTCTTACCAATAGCAAGAATTTAACAGCAACTTTATTTGATAGAGAAACGATCAAAGAATGGTCTTTTACTATTTCTTTTTTGTTCTTGTTATCTCTTACTGCAAACCACCATTCACCATACGAATAGTTTATTAAATCGAAGACCAATGAGTATAAGGAAGAATTCTTTGGGAGATTACCTGTCTGTTTTAAGATATCTAGTGTGTTCTTTAAAACAGCTAATGTTCCATCCCTATCAGCTTCCGGAATTCTTTCGTTGAAGTACTCTTCAAAGATCTGAGCTGGATAAGATCCTAAATTGTCTTTAACTAACTGATTTATGTTTGTTTCCATAGCTTCTTTCTCCTAACTTAATAAACTTAACATAGCTTTGTAGGCTTCGATTATACACAATCCAATATTATAACCGCCACATGGTAATGGTATATCTAGCATTTCACCTAAAGTATAGATGTTTCTATGTTTTATTAAATTCATTTCCTTTGTATTGATTTCAGAGAAATCGATACCGCCTTTGGATACTTGTGAGAACTTAAAAGGATATAAACCTTGGATTTGGAATGATAGATCACTAGCTTCATTATTCAAAGTCTTACTATCTTCTTTAGATTTTTTAACTATATATTCACTCAATTGTTTTGGATATGCATAATAGATATTATTCATATCTACTTCTATCTTAGAATTGGAATGCTTAGTTAAATCCAAATGAATAGAATATGAATTCAATTCATTTGGATTTAATCTAATCGATGCATTGAAGATACATATTCCAGATAATCCATCAGGTTTGAATAATATCTCGCCTTCTTCTTTATAAATCAAATCATCCTTTTTATAAAGAGACATGATGCATTTAGTTCTTATTCCATCTAAGGCTTTAAGTCCTTTCTCTTTTACTTTTATAGGACAAATAGCGGGGGTATATTCGATATGTTTTAAATTTAAGGATTTCAAAATAGACCAATCAAAAGGTGGATATGCTAATGAATTACCACCGAATGAAAGACATACTTTATCGAATGAGTATTTCTTTATGTCATTATTTTCATCGATAGTTTTAAAAGAAATAGATTCATCTTTGTTTTCAAATACATCAATTACTTTCTCATGAATTATTTGTGCTTTGTATTGTTGGATTTTATCCATCATTGAATCATATAAAGCAGATGATTTGTTTGCAAAAGGATATATGAGATTCCCTTGATTGAAATAAGGACAATTTGTTATTTTGATGAACTCATTAAATGCATCTAATCCTATCGATCCTTCCACGATACTTTTTGCTTTGTGAAAGATTGGGTCTTCCAAGTTCGATGGGTTGAAATAGTCTGTATTGAAGAAGTTTGATCGTCCGTTTCCAGATATAAGAATTCTAGAAGCCACTTTTTTTGAACCATCAAAAATCGAGACTTCAAAACTAGGATCTCTATTTTTTATGAATAGAGCTAAAGAGACTCCGGCTACTCCACCACCTAAGATGGCAATTCTATGTTTAGAATACTTTGGCACGGGAATTGTCCACTTCTTTATCTATAGTTTTTTCGCCATGTCCTATAGCTATAGATTCTAATATTTCGTATTTGCTATCTAATCCAAGTTTCTCTTGGAACTTAGAAAAGTCTTCATCTTCTGCTAAATCTTTAGCAGCATGAATCCAACAAGATTGAAGTCCTAAGTTTGTAGCTTTGAGCAACATGTTTTCCATAGCAGCACCAACATCCAAAAGATATAAGGATTCGATTTCTTTATTTCTAAATACAAGGATTATGTGCTTTGCACCATAATATCTATCCATTCCAAATTTATTCTTTGCAATCGACAAATATTCTTTCGCATATTCGTTTGTCAATCCAACAAACATCAATTCATTTCTACCCATTCCGCTTGGAGCTAATGTACCAGCTTCTACTATTTGTTGCATTTTCTCCTTGGATACACCTTCTTCAGTGTATTCTCTAGTAGATCTTCTAGCTTTGAGAACATCATTGAAACTATCGATCATATCTATTCCTTCTTTCATCTTATATATTTTACCTTATTTATTGGAACAAAAAGACCCGCATTGTTTTGAAATGCGGGTATATGACATGGAAACTCGAATTACTTTTTGAGTTTGAGATCCTTGATAAGGGCTTGATATCCCTCATAGTCGGTTCTCTTGAGATAGGTGAGAAGCTTGGTACGCTTTGCGACGTGAATTGTCAAAGAACGCTTTGCACAATAGTCGTGAGTGTTGGCCAAAAGGTGAGCAGTGAGATCTGCAATCTCTTTGGTCAAAAGAGCGATTTGGACTTTGGTGTTACCAGTGTCCTTCTCGTCTTTTCCGTACTTCTTGGTAAGTTCGACGATTTCTTCTTTTGCTAATGCCATAATAGTTTTCCTCCTTGGAATTTTAGCTCGACCATGCCCATGAGAAAAACCGAGGAATGATTATCTCTCGGACAGGTTGCAATAAGGTATTTTACTCCAATGTTTTTTAAATAACAAGTCAAATGAGATTTTTGATTTGATCTCTAATCCTTCACCAGATAAAATACTGTTTTGTAAGAGGTGAGTCAGCAATGAAAAATATTCATGTATCGTCAGCTATAATAATAAAAGATAATAAAATCTTTGTGACGCAAAGAGGATATGGGGAATTTAAAGATTGGTGGGAATTTCCAGGTGGAAAAATAGAAGAAGGTGAAACTCCTGAGCAATGTCTAAAGAGAGAGATTAGAGAAGAATTAAAAGCAGACATAAACATAGATAAGTATTTATGTACTGTAGAATACAATTATCCGAATTTTCATTTGAAGATGGAGTGTTTCATCTGTTCTTTGATAGATGGCCACTTAGAATTAGTTGAGGCTGAAGATGCTAAATTCATAACCAATGATCAATTAGATAATATCGATTTTTTACCAGCTGATTTACTCGTTGTAAAAGAATTGAAGAAGGCTATTTAATATTTATCTATGGTGCTTAAATCATAAACAATATAAGCACCAAAGGTAAAAATATTGTTCTTAATTGTTACTTAAATCACAAAGTATTTGAATAGATAATCGGGAATAGGGTTATCCATTCTCAATTCAAACTTGACTACATTTGTCTTTTTTCCAGACTCGGTTGTATTTGTTGAATTCCAGAATTTTTGAATCTTTGTATTTCCTAGATAATAGAAGGAGCGTTTATTTAAACCATCTTTGTTATCTGGACTTTCCCTTTGAACAAACAATTTTATTTGGCCGTTGTTATTAGCTACGCTCAACAAGTCTTTTATTTCTTGTGATTCAGTCGTTCTATCATGCCTTGAATCCCAACAAAAGATATTTTTATTTTTGAAGTAATCGGAGTAATTGATTTGTGATTCCTTATCCAAATGTTTGTTGTAGGTTACAAATATAGGGACAATATTTAGATCTTTGAAGATTCTATATCCATATATCGTGCTTTCTTGGTTCTTAGTCAAATTGATCAAACGAGAAACATCTTTTCTAGAATATCTTTCATATAGAACAAAATTATTATTTCCAGTGACATTAGAGAAATATTTTTTGTTTGAATAGATTGAATAATCAATTATTTCATTTATAAACTTATTGAAAGTTTTATTTAGAAGATGCTGCTTGAATTTGCTTGATAATTGGATTCTATCGTCTTTTATTGTGATAGTCGAATATGCCAAAGACCCTTTGTTTGATAAGAATGACGTATCTAGTACTGATATCACTGACTTTCTAGTTTTTTCATCATATATTTGATTTACAGGTAATTGCTTTATGAATTCTTCTTCATTTCCACCCTCAATCAAAGTTTTGAGAAGAAGACCTTCATGAATTCTTAATCCGTTACCAAAGCTATTAGATAGATATTTAATCTCATCCCTATCTTCTTGGCTTAATATATCAAATGATCCTATTTCTTCTTTCGATAAGAAATCATAGTAAGTCTGTTTGAATAAATCTAAGAAAACTCTGCCTGTCAAATCTCCATTTTCATCATATTCAATTAAAGTTGGAATGCGGCCTAACTTGTTTTTAATAGCTATATATTGCTCTTTAATTCTTCTACTATCAGAATCTCTCGCCTTATCGCTTATTTCGACTATTGTCTTCATTGTTATAGGGTCGAAGTCTATAATGCTTCCACCTGGAAGCATTATGTTTGTCGTTTTAGATGCGTCTCGACCACCACCATTAGACTGATATTCTTCTCCATTATTCTTTGAAGAGAACGAATCTGTAATCATGAAATCATTCTTATAATTTCCAATGAAGTCGATTACAGTCAAATAATCCTTGCCTTCAAATTTTCTTAGACCTCTACCCAATTGCTGGAGAAATATAATTGTAGATTGTGTAGGTCTTAAAAGAATAATTTGATTCACTGAAGGAATATCGACTCCTTCGTTGAAGATGTCGACTGTTAAAATCATATCTAAATATGGATTATTAGTATTGTCTTCTTCCAATAGTTTTATATACTTTTCCCTATCTTCATTTGAACTGTTTCCTGATAGGAAAATCGTTTTGAGCCCACGATTATTTAGCTTCTTTGATAATTCTATCCCTTCCTCAATCTTTGATATAAACATCAAAGTTTTTATTCTACTTCCAGATGATCCGTAATATTTTCTATTGTTGATTATATTGTCTATTCTATCATCGCATGTCAGCTGATCGAATGTTGCATCATCGCTCAATTGTTTCCCATTTATAAGGATATCCGATATTCCAAAATAATAAAAAGGAACTAACATTTTTGATTCTAAAGCATTGTATAGTCTTATCTCATATAAGATATTATGATCGAAGAAATCATAAATATCGTATCCATCAGTTCTATCTGGTGTTGCAGACATTCCTAGAAGAAACTTCGGCTGAAAGTAGTTTAAAATGTTTTGATACATTCCTTCTTTTCCGATTCGATGGCATTCATCGACTATAATTAAATCGAATTCATCTCTTGTGAATTCTTTTAAATGAAGATTCATCGTATTGACTGTAGAGAAAATATAATTCTTGTCTTTTATATCGTGATGCCCATTAGAGAATAAATCTGCTTTGATATCTTGACCAAGAACATCTCTATATGTTTCTATAGCTTGTTTTAAGATCGTTTCCCTATGGGTTATAAACAACATTTTCTTTAAATTAATTTTATCTTTTATGGATTTAACACCGAATGCTGATGCATATGTTTTACCAGTTCCTGTCGCAGAAATCAAAAGACCTTTTTTATCACCTTTATCTATGGATTCATTAAGTTTGGTACAAAATGCTAATTGCATCGAATTAGGCTTGAATTCTTTCTTGATTTCTTTTGAATTCGATAATCTTATTTCTTTGAAAGATTCATATTCTTCTTCATATTTGTCGATTATTGTCTTTATGCTCAATGAATGATCATTGCTCCAAAGTGTTTCGAATCTATTCAAAATCTCTTTTGCTATTTTTCCATCTTTCTTTGTGACTATAAGGCTATTCCATTCTTCGTTAGATGTTAATGCTGATCCTGTTAGGTTCGATGATCCGATTATTATTTTGTATGTGTCTTTGAATTTGAAAATATATCCTTTTGTATGGAATCCTGATGGTTCATCTTTTGTATATTTGTCATCAATCCATAATAGTTTTACATCTACATTTGGCATTTCATCCAATTCTTTTAAGGCTTTAGGTTCTGTGAAATCCAAGTAATTACTAGTTAATATCCGGCCTTTCACATTTTTGTTTTGACATTCTTTTAAAGCTATTTTTAATGGACTTATTCCTGAATCGCTGATAAAAGCTACAGAGAACATGAATTCATCGCAAGTCTTAAGGTTTTCAGCTAATACTTTAATGACTTGTTTTCTATTTAGTTTATTGTTTGAGTTATAAATGAATTCAGGTGAAAAATCAGGATCGATATCATCATTATCTTTTATATATGCGTTTATCAATGAAGAGACGAATAAATCATCAGTTTGTTCCATAAATATACCTTCTGATCTTATTTTATTGACTATATGTAAAATGACCAGATCTTGAAGCTATATTTTTGACCCTAGAATACGGTTTTTAATAAAAATCCGCTCGATTTTAATTCGAGCGGATAATGATCAAGTCAATTCTTCCATTGCCAGAGGCTGGAGTATATTTATCAACTTATCCATTACTTCAGCTTTTGTATTCATACCTTTTATCCTCAAAGTCAGGACTACTTTTGTGCATCTAGTGTTTTCGTACATAGCAGAACTGATATCTATATCTTTGACGATGACATTCATTTCGTCCATGACTGCCACAGCCTTTGACAAAGTCATTTCACCTTTAGTAACAAGATAGGCTAATCTATATGACTTTTTACGTGGATTTTTATCTTCCAATAGTTTTAGAACACTTAAAACTATTAAAGCAATTAAAGCTCCTATCATCGCTACAGAAATATAGCCGACTCCACAGCACATTCCTATTGCAGCTACCACCCAAAGGGTAGCAGCTGTAGTCAATCCTTTGACGTTGATTCCGTTTTGGATTATCGTTCCCGCACCTATAAAACCGATACCTGTAACTACTTGAGCAGCTACTCTTCCAGGATCTCCACTTCCAAAAGCATATTTTGAAACAATAGTGAATAAAGTAGATCCGACACCTACAAGCATATGAGTTCTTAAGCCTGCTGAATATCCATGCTTTTCTCTTTCTAGTCCTATCAGTCCAGTAAGTATTGCACTTATAACAATTACTATTAATGAATATAAGGTTATGTCCCAACCATTATTCCACATCGTCGCTATATCTTGAATGTATTTATCCATATTAGGAGAAACCTCCTTTCTATGAGTAAATTATAGTGTAAGCACTTACACAGATTCAATAACTCAGAGAAAAATTTTATTCGTTTTTGATAGATTTTGCTTCCTTTTTCTTTAAAGAAGATATTACAAAGGACAATGCAAAAGATAAGGCTGCAGTTTCTATAAACAATATTGTAATCAACTCTACCACATAATTGCTGAATACATTTATCATAGTAATTGATGTTATAAATGCTGCTATACATAGAACCAAATTGATAGATTTGAATATGATTTCATACTTGTTGATAAAAGTCTCTACTATTTCAAATAAAGAAGGGATAGCAAAAAATACAACTTGGTACCAAATGCAATTGTATTTATTAGAATCCAGCATTACATAAAGAATTAGGACGATAATAAGACTAACATTGTTAACTGTTAGAATTCTATTTCCTTTGTCTTTCAAGGTGTCGAAGAAATCTTTTCCTTTTTTAAGATAAAGCCCATATTCTATTCCGCCCCAAATCAGCAACACTAGGAATCCAATAAGGCATATTGCAATGTTAACAAAGTTAGTTGCAAAGTGGAATGAATCAAATGTCACATAATAGTTGTTTCCAAGGTCTACATTTAATTTTGTTAACGAGAAACAAAAGGTCATAAAGGATAAGGCTATTCCAATTATGATGAATTCATAATTGAATAAGGCTATGACAATGCTTTTCCTATTTTTATAACGATTTAATTCTAGTAAGCTTAGGATTATTCCGATTAAAGTTGCAAATATAATGCAAATCAAACTGCCTGCTGTTGAATAAGCACAATACATTATAATGAAATAAAGCATGATCCCTAATCCAGTAATTCCTAAAGAAATAGATCTTAGGATAGGAAAGTTCAATGGTTTCTTTTCCTTGATTTGAATAGAAGTATTGACTGGTTCTTTGGCTTCTGTTTTATTTCTTTCACCATTTATGATTTCGTCTACGGTAACACCATAGAAATCAGATAAATCTTTTAAGCTTTGAAGAGAAGGATAACCTTCGCCACACTCCCATTTGGATACTGCCTTTACACTGACTTGCAATATATCGGCTAATTGCTGTTGAGTAATGTTCTTCTCTTTTCTTAGACTAACTAAGAAATTTCCGGTTTTAATTTGATCCATGTTTTTATCTCCAATCGATAAAATTATAAGATTTCTACGAAAAATAGGGTATTACATCTTTGTCCACGAAAAGTAGATAAGATATTTGTAAGGAAATTTTTAATAGTTATTACTTATTAAAAATAATGTACAGTTGTTATAAATATAATATATATTAGTTTTTTATGAATGAAAGAAATACAATGATATTTTGGATAACCAATTTTAATTTATAAATATAAATTTGACCAAAAATAAAGTTTAAATATTAAAAAATAATTTTTAAAAGAATTATTTGATTGTTTTATTGCATAAAGGTAGAGACTCATGTGTTTATTTTAATAGATGCATGCCTAAGTTTTTTTCATCAGCAAAGTGTTATTCGATTGAATTTCTGTAATTTAATTTAGAATTGTTGGTTGAAAACAATGGGTAAAAAATATAGCATACTTAATAGGTACTTTATATTTATATTTCCAGAAACAAAAATAGAAGTAAAATAATACAAGGAGGATTAAACAATATGATCACTACTGATATCAATGTTATTTGTCCTGATAATTTAAAGCTTTATTTAATTCAAAATAGAGTTTTTAACCATGCTCATTATTTTTCTAAGAAAGATGTGTTAGATAGTGCCTTTTATACTTATGAAAAAGAAGATGTCTTATCGTATGCTTTGAATAGAAATGTCTCATTTGCTATTGCAAAAAAGAATTTTGAAAGCTTCCATCTTCTTACTGATAATAAGAATTTTAGCGGTGATGAATCTATAACTTTAATTAAATTGAGAGAACTTAGAGATAATGCTATTACTAATGGCTATTTGCATAAGCCTGATTATATGAATCAATATGCATTAAATTCTAGACCAGTAATTATTATCGGATATACTAAAAATGATTATGATTTGATTAGTGCTTTCAAATCATTAAATATTGATATTTCTAACTCTTTTAAAGAAGTGAAAGATTTTTTTAATGTTTATCATGATAATTTCATTGAAAAAGTAATTCTCTATGGTGAATCCTGGATTGAAGTTCTTGAGGGATTGAATTGGTTATGCTCAGAAGTATCAAATGATATAAAGGGTGGAAAAGTAGATTTTGCTGATTATCAAATTGTTTGTCCTAGTTCTTATTTCAGCATTGTAAAGAATACAGCTTCATTATTTAATTTACCAGTTTCTGTTCCTATTGATTGTGTGAGAAATATAAAAGAAGTTAAAGAGTTTATCAACGATGTAAAAGATGGAATGTCTTTAGATGACTTAGCTATAAAAGCTAGTCTTATAAGAAATACAACAGCACAGTCAGCAATCATCAAAGTTTTATCTACTATCTATACATTAAAGAAAAAAAGAAATATAGATTTACCATTGAATTTACTTGTTGAATATTTGGAGAGTTCTTTATCTTCAGCAATCGACTTTGATGATGGAATCGAAGGAATAAGTGTGGTTGATAATTTAGTTGACTTAGTTCCTTCCAAACACCTACTAGTTCTAGGATTCTCCGATGCTTTAGTTTCAGTATCAAAGGATAATGGAATGATTGCTGATGCCTATAAGAGAAGATTTACTTATGAGCAACTATCTACTGAAGAGAATAAATCCAAAGAATTGATAATAAAAGACAATCTTTCGCTTTCTCAAAATGTAAGGATGTCGAGAGCGGCCAATGATTGTTTTCAGGAATATCCAAAAGTATTTTTCTTAAAGGGATCTGATTGGATATCGGAAATAGATAATTCAATTAATGAATATGATTCTTACGGCTCTGTTATTGGAGGAGGAAGAAAGGACTTAAGTTTTTATCATTCTATTCTTCATAACAGATATGATTCTGTTAGATATGAAGATGATATGGCTGAAGCAATTTCTAAGAATGCTAAGGAAAGTGCAAATGTTTATTGCTCTTACGATAACGATTTCGATAGTGATGAAGAAACTCAAGAGTATTTTAGAAATTATTTTGAGGAGAACTCTAAAATCGAATTGTCTCATACATCCTTAGATTGCTATATGAATAATCCTTTCTCCTATTATTGTAAAAATATTTTAAAGCTGAAGGGATCATCGAACTTTACAAATATAGCAGGTCAATTGATTCATGCTCATGCAGAGGAAAGAGACTTGTTTGATTTTGACAAAACTGTCGATAATCTTCTAAATGGTGTCAGACATCCAATTCCTGAGATCTTCTGTGGAATGAATAGAAATCAATTAATATATTTCTTAAAGAATGCTGATTTGAATTTTGCCGGTCATGATTTAGGAATATTAAAAAAGTTTGAAGAAACATGTGGATGGGAGCAAATTAGACCTGAAGAAGGTGATGAATTTACTGCTACTATTGACATGCCTATGAATTCATCTATTAGAGTTTTCTATGATCAAGTGTATAGAAGCGATAATGATTATGTATTGGTGGATTATAAAACTTCTAGTTCTACCACCTATTATGTCGATAGAACTAACTCCCTTTTGGGTAGAATGCTTCAACTTCCTTTATATTCGGTAGTTTTTGATAGAGTCATGCAGGCAAATGGAATGAAAACAGGAGACTTAATAGGATCTTATATATGTAGGATTCCTTACTCGGCTCCCTATGATTTGGACTATAGTGGAATAATCACTGGATATTCATTCAAAAATGAATATCTTCCTATCAAGGAAGATTTCCAAGAGGCTTTTGGAATCGATAATGTATCTAAAAATACGGATTTTATAAAAAATTTATCTGATGAAAAAGTAATGCTAACTTCGAAAAATGATATTTCTAAAGAAGGTGTTAAATACAATCTTATCTGTAAGATTCAAGATTTCATCACAAAAGATTTGACATTTGGTGCAAAATCGGATTCTTTATATCCCAATGGGAGCCCATCTACAGATGGACTGGGTATTAACGATAGAATCAGATCGGCTACTCTGACTTCTTATTTTTATTGTCTTAAATACTTGAGAGAAGGAAGACTAACTGATAAGGACAATCCAAATAGAATTAAATGGTTTCCTGTATATCCAACTTATGTTTACTATAATGGCTCTAACAAGGCCATGGCAGAAGATGATTATCCAGACATTAGTTTTACAAGACCATATCAAAAACATGAGATAGTCATTGCGGATTTTGATGAATCAACTCTATCAAGTGTGCATGGGGACTATGATGGTATGAAAATGCCTAATGGTGGTTTGATCGATGATGAAGTGAAAGATGATGCTACTGACGATGCTACTGAAGATAACAAAAAGGAGAATTGATGAAATGGGTTTGCTCAACGATAATGAATTAGCTGATTTTAATGAGTTCTTGATGAAAAAATATGGAACTTCACCCGATGGATCTCATAACTCAAAGTTCGAAGCTATTACTACTTTCAATAAAAATATACTCCTTTCTGCTGGTGCTGGTTGTGGCAAGACTACAACTCTATCTTTAAGAGTCTTATATGGAATCTTGGTTAAGGATTTATCCGTATCAGATATGCTGATTTTGACTTTTACCAATAACGCAGCTAGGGAGATGAAAGATAGAATAAAGGATGATTTGAAAGAGTTTGCAACTAAAAAAGAAAAATATCCATTCATCAACGAGGAAGCCAGCAAAAAGCTATTAGATGAAGCTGAAAAAGTTGATTCGGCTCAGATTTCTACATTTGACTCTTTCTCAAATGCTATAGTTAGAAAATATGCTGATAGATTAGGAGTATCTCCAACATTTACTATTTTGGATCAAACAGTAAATGACTATATGTTTTATAAAGCCGAAGATGAAATAATCAATGAGGAATTCAACAATCCAAATTCAAAGATTAGATCTTTTTTTGATAGGGATGTTTCAACTAATAGTGGATTACTTAAATCTATGATTGCCTCATTGGAAAAGATGAGACAGACTGAATCTAATGCAGAAGATATATTCGATAATTGGAAAGAAAATTATTTAAGTAATCAGGAAGAAATACAAAATAATGCAACTTTTTATTGCTTGAATTATTTTGCTGAATATATGATGTCTCTTGGTGCTGTATTGGATCAGTTTAGACTTGATTATGTCGATGTTCAGGCTAATGATGAGGAAAACTCAGCAACGTTCTTTGAAAGAGCAGCAGTAAAGATTAGAAAAATCGGTGAGAAATATTACTATCTTGAATGCCAGGATTACTATTCTGAAATCCAAAATATGATTCATGATATGGAAAACATTTCATTTCAAGGAAAGAAAAGCGGTTCTAAAGAAATCTTTAGGCCGATGGACCGTAGTTGGTGGAAGAATGAAGTTGCAAGTCAGTATGAAGGTGATGATCAAAAATTAGAATTATTGGAAAAGCAAAAGAAGTGTATTAAAGACTCTTATGATAATATCAAGAATTCTTTGATTAAGATTTTACCTACCGAAACCTCAGTTGCATTGATGGACAAGAATGCCGAATATATAGATTATGCAATTGAATTGAATAAGAAGATTCATCAAATAGTTCAAGAGCAAAAGAAAGAACATAACGCATATACATTCTTCGATGTCTCTTATATGTGTCTTAAGCTATTAAAAGAGAATTCTGATATTAGAGAAGAAGAAAAAAATAGAATTAAAACCATAATGGTCGATGAATATCAGGACTCTAATAATTCACAAGAAGAGCTTTTGATGTTGTTAGGAACTGATGAAGAACAATTGCTGGCAATGGATGATGACAATAAAGTATTCACTGTTAATTTCGCCGAGAACAGATTTAATAGAAATATCACTTTCATGGTCGGTGATGTCAAACAATCTATTTATGGATTTAGAAATGCTAAGCCGGATTTATTCATGAGTAAATATCAAAATCCAGAAGACAATAATTTTGAATTATTGACTATGACTGATAATTATCGTAGCGATAGTCAAGTCGTGGATGAGGTCAATAGCTTCTTTACTAGCAACATGACGTTACAAGTTGGAGGTGTAGATTATGCAAATGATATAAATCAACAAATCAAAGCATCAAACAAAACACTAAACCAAATCAGCTCGACTGATTTCAATGATTTAGGCTCTTATGATTATGATTTTGAAGATAAGGAACTTCCTATAAAAATTACTAATGGTCAGCTTAAGAAACACATAATTGCATTTGATATCGCCAAGAAAATTAAGTCTTGGGTCGAAAGTAAAAAAGTGATTGTCACCGAAAAGGGGGATGGTAGTAGACGTCCTGCCGAATATAGGGATTTTGCAATCCTAGTAAGAGCAAAGAATCAAGCTAATCCATATGTCAAAGCTTTTTCTAGTTTGAATATTCCTTGCACTTTGGACATCGACCAAGATTTTAAGATGAATACAGCGATTATGGTTTTAGAAAACTTGGTGAAGCTAGAGTATTATTTGACTGAAATGAAATCCGGTAGAAAACTCACCAATGATGAATTAGATTCATACAAGCATTGTATAGCTTCAGTAGAAAGAAGCTTTTTGCTCAACGTAAAGGACATTCAGATAATTGAAGATGTTAAGAATTGTCTCTCGTTGGATGAAGCTAAGAGACCTTTAGTCTTGAAAATGCTCGATGAAGTCAATGTTCCCGGCGAGTCCGAAATCAAATCGCCAAATCAAATCATCAAAGAAATCTTTTCAAAGTTTGATGTCTATTATAAGATCTCAACTTTGAATAATCCTGATGAAATACTTTCTTCTTATAATTTCTTCATCAGCGAAATCGATAATTTGTCTAGTATGGGATTCTCATATAATGAATTCATCGAATACTTCAAGGAATTGAGAGAAGGCAATTTGTCTGATACTCCACAGGAATTGAAACTTTATAAAGCCAGGGGTAATTCTATTTTGATCACCACTATTCATAAATCAAAAGGTATGGAATATCCTTTTGTCATAGTTCCTATGTCGAATAAAGGACCTAAATCTAAAGAAGAGAATGGAAGTCTTATCTTTGATGAGAAATATGGATTTATTCCTTCTTTTACTAAGGCGGATAGGGATTTTATTCGAGAGCAATGTCCAAGAGATAATTCCAAAAAGGATGCTAATGGAGAAGGAAAAATATGGAATCCCGATAAGAAAAATGAGTTCAAATTTGTTTTCCCTCAGCTTTTAGCTCACGAATTACAAAAAATGGAAAATGATTTGAGCGAGCACTTACGTTTGGTCTATGTCGCTTTGACCAGAGCGAGATTAGCTAATGTTATGGTCTTTTCAAATAGCATTACGATGAAGAGCAGACTCTACTATTCCACTAGACTTCTTCCTAAATCGTTTGAAGATTTTGGTGCTAGAGCTTCGCATAGCTTTATGAGACTTCAACATGGCGATTGTGCTCATTATTCTATGGAAGATATCATCAGCGATGTCGATAAATCTAATATCCCATATAAGCAAAAATTATTGGATTCAAATTCATTTTCTATTAGATTATGTGATCCGTTACCTGACTCGGTAACTAAGAATAAGCTCAACAATTTTGCTAGAGCTAGTAAGGCTGATTCAGTCTTTGCAGATAAGGATAATGAGAAATTTGGAACCAAGCTTCATTTAGAATTAGAAAACTTAGATTGGTCAAACTATCCTACATTGCCTAAATCAGATTTTATAAAGAATGAAAGAGAAAAGATGTTGATCGACAAGTTTATTCGATCAGACTTTATTTCTAATTTAGTTGGAAAACATCCACAGTTCTACCAAGAATTCGAGTTCATCGATCCTGTCTCGCATCATGAAGGAAGCATCGATTTAGCTATAGTAACCGATGATACATCGTATGTCATCGACTATAAAACTTCATCTACAGCTGATTTAGCATATAGAAGACAGGTGTCGATATATAGGAAGAACTTAGCTGAATTGCTGAATATAGACATTCACAAAATTGAATGTTACCTATATTCGATTATCGAAGGAAAGTTTGTTAAGGTTGATGTCGATGATGTCAAATAAAATATGATAAAAAATGTGTTCCAAATCAAGGAACACATTTTTATTATTAGGCTTTTTCTATATAGTAATAAGATGATTGGTAGTCTTCGAAATTGACAGTTACCGATTTAGTTGACTTACCTGAAATATATTGCTTTTGTGTTTTTTCTAAGTCTAATTGATTATATAGATCAGGACATTCTTTTTCTATATCTGATAGACTGTTAAAATATGAAATAATATGTGTACTGATTTCTACATTAGGAGTAGAAATCCACTGACTATCAAATGAATAATTAGTAGTTGTTGTGGTTTGAGTTTTTACGCTTAACCCGAGATTATCTTCTCCTATAGATAGGTAAGAATATACTTTATCAACTGTTGTCGTGCTCTGTCCGACAATCATCTTATCTGTGGTTATTTCCTTAGTCCAATAGTAATAATAACCATTGTATAGAACACTATTGGAGTAGCGATCAGAGGAGGATCTATTTAATGTATAGTCTCTTTTAACATCATATGTAATAACGACATCGTTTGTAATTGAGACTGTAGTGTTAGTGTATTTAATATCGTTATTTTTTACGATTAAAACCTCGCCTTTGTTTAAGTCAACATAATTTCTTGTCAAAGAATTGTTGCAGCTGAACAATGACACTGACAAGATTAAAACTAAAAATCCTTTCCTTTTGAATCCTTTCATTTTCATTTTCCTTCCATTAATAACACATTGTTATCTTATCTAGATTTGACTATAAATGAAAGAAAAATATTGTAAAATTATTGAATGTGTAAAAATTAGTGCTTATAAATAAAAAACTTGATGCGTTTAAACATCAAGCATATTGATCTATTTGGCGGGGGAACTAAGAATCGAACTCAGAACAACGGTTTTGGAGACCGTAGTTATACCATTTAACTATTCCCCCAAATAGGGTTTTAAAATTAGCTTTATCAAAGCCGTAATATTAAAACTCAAATTAAGGAAATAAACAAGATAAAAGATGAAAAATGATAAGGTTTTATTAAAAAACACAGCTTTTGGCTGTGTTTAAGTCTTTGACTAGTTATTTGCCTTGGAATGACATGGCTATCTTTGAGACTATGCTCATATCAGCTTTTCCAGGATAGTTTGTCTTGAATTCCTTCATAACTGACTTTATCGATTTGTCAGGTAAGGCTTCGATGATTTTTCTGATTTCATCCTCGCTCATAAGTTGGGGCTTGAATTTGTTGACGACTTCGATTTGTTTTTTGATTGCCTCTGCTCTTTCAGGACGATTACCTTTCACATATACATCTAGCTCTTCTTCTAGCTCTTTCAAAGTCTTAGTGACTACCTTTCCCATTTCAGCATCTGTGAAAGGCTTATTTTGACTCTTACAAACGACTTGGGCATTTCTTGCAGCAGATATCAAAGCTCCGCAAGCATCCTTTGCTTCCTGGTCATGAGCCTTATAAGCCTCCATGTTATAAGCCATGATTTCTTGAAATAATGATTTCTTTTCTTCAGCCATATATATGACCTCCACAAATATTTATTATACTCTTCTATCACTCAGTTGTTTATATCTTGAAAAGGCAAGAAAAAACGGCAGTTATCTGCTGTCGTTTCTCTATTTTAATTAGTTAGCCTTTTTTTCTTCTACTGGGTTTTCGACTTCATCTTTCTTTTTGAATAAGAACACAGCCCATGTGATTCCAGCGGCACAAAGGACACCTACAACACAATCTAAAGCAATCAACCATTTTTCATAATCTGGCATTACACGAATGATCTTTGTCTTTGCTGAGACACCATTCATGGCATTGCTGTTTGCAACTGCATAAAGGATATTCTTTGTAGCTCTTCTAAGCAAGGTGCAATACATGTTGCTAGTCTCATAATCTTCAATCTTCCAAAGACTTGAATTGGTGCAGAGCATCAAATCAACTCCAGCATACAATGTAGGTCTTACATCTCCGATATAGTCCATGTAGAAACTAGCTTGATCAGTGATGACCATTCCTTCGAAGTTCCATTCACCTCTTAGAATATCAGTCATCAATTCTTTAGAATGACCGACCCATTTGGCTCCTATTCTGTTCATAGCTGCCATAACTCCGTGTGGATGAGCTTCTTCGACAGTAATCTTGAAAGGCTCCAAATAAATTTCTCTTGCAGCTTGTTCATTCATGAATGTAGCCACTCCACCTCTGTTTGTCTCTTGATCATTGAAGGCGAAGTGTTTGATGTAGCAGTATAATCCTTTGGATTCAGCACCTTCTACCATGGCAGCACCGAATTGTCCACTCAAATAGCCATCTTCAGAGAAGTATTCAAAGTTTCTTCCAGAGAATTGAGTACGATGGATGTTCATACTAGGTGCGTACCATCCACTGGTCTTAGTATAGATTCCATCTTCACCGACCAACTCACCCATTCTCTTTGCGATAGCTTTGTTCCAAGTTGAAGAGACGACACTTTCGACAGGATATCCGAAAGCGCCTTTTCCACCGACCAATGTCGAAGAAATACCTGCGGATCCATCCTTATCGATTGTTCCAGGTTTTCCTATTGAGGCGACTGCACCAGTCTGGTAACCTCCAACACGAACAAGGTTATACATATCTTCTTTGCTCATTTGATTTAGCAAGACTTCCCAATAAGGATCATCATAAGATCTTCCGTTCAAGTTGACCAAGGATAATTCACCATTTTCGCTTATTAAATTGAAATCTGGCATGGTGTAATTTGATTCATTATCAGTGATTGTCGGCACTTGTAAATCATTCAGCAATTCATTGCTGGCTTGAGCTTTTCTAGATCCATCTTGAACTTCGTAAGTCTTGGGAAATGAATCCATCCAATTTGAACGAGTCAAGTATTTCACATCCTTATCGTAGTTAGTTAAATCAGCAAATAATAATTTGTTGCTTACTGCTCCTCCAGACAATGATGTTGCATATGTTGTGCTATCGAAATCTTTTTGTTCATATGTATAAACAAATGATTGATTTCCATCATAATCCATTCCATCATAGGTGTTCTTGCCTTTCTTAGCCAAGATGTTGTTCAAAGCATCATGAGCTGAGTCACCTAAAGCAAAGTAATAAGTTCCACTATCGACAATGTATGTTTGAGCTTTTTTATAATCATAGCTTGCCATTTCGCTCTTCTTCACACTTACTGTCAATGTTTCTGATTTATTAGGCTCGATTATATCTGTCTTTTCAAATTCGACCAATTCAATAGCTGATTTTTCGACGTTATTAGTTTTGTCATAGTCTGTATATGGGCTTTGCATATAGATTTCTACAACATCTTTTGAGGCTAATCCACCAGTGTTCTTTACAGTAACATTGAAGTCAAATGTATCAGCATTCTCTTTCACATTGAAATTGCTGTATTCGAAGTTTGTGTAGGACAATCCATATCCGAATGGGAATTGAACCTCTTTTTTGTAGTCATAGTCTCCAGCATTTCCTTGATTTAGGACTTTGTCTTCATATCTAGACTCATAATATTTGTATCCGATGTATATTCCTTCGGAATAATTCAAATATTTGCTAGAGTTACGGCTAGTTGCGTTGGTGAAGGTATAATCTCCAAAGTTTTTCATTGCAGGAGCTGATAAGGCATCGACTGCATATGTATCTACCAATCTTCCAGAAGGAACCAGGTCTCCTTTTATCATCTTAGGAATTGCATTGATACCCTTTTGTCCACCTGCTCCAACCCAAAGACAGGCATCGACACCTAAATCGTCGAGTTCATTCAATTCCATTGCATTCAATGTATTGAGAAGAACTACAACCTTTTTAAATCCCGAATCCTTAGCTAATTTAATTGTGTCAATTTCGTTTTGTGAAAGTTGGAGAGAGTGCTTTGAGCTATCTTCGACTGTCGTTAAGGCCAAATCGCTGTTTTCCATTCCGGTTCTACCGATTACGACGATTGCTAAATCGTTGTAATTGCTGAATGAACTCTTGATATCATCGGTGAAAATAGAAACAGGAGCTTCACCAACTTTATAAACATTTGAACTGGCTGCTCTTCTATAGGATGATCCTGCACCACTGCTATACAAATCCCAGACTGTGCTGTTTACTTTGAAATCGAGATTTTCGAAAGCTTCCTTTAAAGTTGGAGTACCTAAAGTTGAAATACTACCAGCACCACTTCCACCATAAAGGAAATCTACTGAAGTTGTTCCAAACAGAGTTATGTTCTTAGCAGTTGTAGCAGGAAGTGCGTAGTTTTTATTCATTAGAAGGACACTACCTTCGGATTGAATAGTCTCAGCATATTTGTTTTCTTCTCTGACTAGTTTTCTAGAGCTTGAAAATTCTGATTTATAGATATCTTCAATTTTTTCATCTGAATCGTTGTTGACAATCTTATAAGTGTCTTGACCTAAGTTTAAGGCGATGATAGGTTCGTATTTGAATGCATAGAAGTTGCCGATGGTGATTCCGACAGCCAAAGCAGCAGCGATTCCTGTTAAGCAAGAACCTAATATAATTCTACCTTTTCTTTTCATTTTACTATTCTCCTATTTATTATGCTTCTGGTGTATATGTGATGGTGAACTTCATAGGCATTCCAACATTTAATTTCAATGTTAATGAATAAGTTCCGTCAGCATATGTTGTTTCTGTTGGATTCTCTTCGTCGGAGAATTTGAATGTATATACTTTATTTGCTTCATCGAATGAATAAGTTCCGTTTCTTTCTGGAACGGCGATTAAAGGACAAGAAGCCTGTGTCTTGAATGTCAAATCCTCATAACAAGTCAATGTTATATCGATGGTTGTCATTCCCATGACATCGAGATTAGAAGCAGAGAATTCGAATGGCTCAAATCCCCATCCTTCTCCATCATAAGTGAAGTTATCAGCAGATCCACTGAATTTGACTTTAGTTTTTCCTACTGCACTTCCAAGGTTGACCTCATAGGTGAAGAAGAATTCTTTTGAGTCCTCGTTATACTTGACTTTCTTTTCAGTCCAATAGGCATCATCGAATGTCAAGATATATCCTTTCCCTTCAGTGAATGTCCATTCACCCCAAATATTTTCATATTCGGTGTTTAAGGTTTTAATGTAGAATTCGTTGTCAGCTTCCAAAATTCTTAATTCGAAATCATAATTCGTATCATTGATCGAACCAGATCCGTTTAATGTTTGAATTACCTTTTCTTCAGTTTGATTGCTGGTGTTATCGCTCGTACAGGATGACAGAGCAGATGCCATGCTTACACTGAGAATCGCTAATCCTAATAATGACTTTACACGTCTTTTTAGCATTTTGTTACCTCCATTGTGCTTAGCGATTAGAGGTTACAAAAAATTGGTAAGCGTTTACAGCAAAAAAGCGTTTTTGGTCTAGTTAATTACATAAGTGGTAGTTAATTTGGAATGGTTATGGTTGTTATGAATTCATTGTTTTCGACTTTAAAATAAGCATCACCTTTATATTTCTTAGCAAATAAAACAATGGATTTAGTGCCAAATCCATGCTGTTTATCGCTTTTTTTGGTTGATTTTATGCTTCCATCCTTGTTGAATTCAATTAAATTTGGATTCATTAAATAATTGGTTTCCTTTATTATTATAAAATTATTTACCTTCTTCACTATGAAGTTTATGTATCTTTTATCTTTCGGGAGCTCTTTCACATAAGAAATCGCGTTGTCGAATAAATTCGACATTCCTATATATAAATCATTTTTGTCGATTAAATTTAAAGCTTTACCATCTACTAATGGCGAAAATGCGATATTGTTAGACTGACATCTATATGTAATATCGCTCATTATTAAATTCATAACTTCATTTCCTGTATCGAAATTGGCACCATAGGCGCTGATGTTCTTTTTGATTTCGTCGTATGAACTTACAGAGATTGCACCATCATCAGCTAATTTTTTTATCTCATATTTCAAGTCGTGAAGCATGACATTCATGTAGTCGATGTTTCCTTTGAAAGAATCGTATCTTTCTTTTTCTTTTTGGTACATCAACTTCATAAATTCCTTTTCTCTTTTATCTATAGATGCTTTTTCTATCATGAACATAGCTACTATAAGCATTGTAGAGGTGAAACAATCTCCAATTGCGCTGATGACTTGTATATCGTATGAGTCATATGATCTAAAGAAATTCTGGAAGCAATATGTTGATACATAAAGCATTACGATGAGAACCAATAACAGAATTCTTGTGCTGATATTATCGTCCAAAATTGAAGCTCTACTCTTGTTGAAGAAAAATATGGTCAGATAATAAGGTGTATAGAATAGAACAGTAAAGCCAACACAAATCAAAAAGTAAATAAATAGATGATTTACAACATCTGGATACAAAATGAATCTTACGATTTCATTAGCTAAGATCATATCTAAATGCTGGATTGCGTATCCGCCTATGATAAATAAAATTCCATCGTTGATTTTCATTTCAAAGCAATAGATGCTATGAATAAATATTAAGAATGTTAAGAATAGGTACCATAAAGATGAAAAAAAGACTGTGAATCCCCGATTGTTTACATTGATGATATATTGGAAAAAGAAACAATAAGAAATACTAGTTCCTAATATCCCTATATATGGAATTATAAATTTGAGCCAGAAATTCTTTTTCTTTTGAAAATATATGAAAAAGACAGGGTATAAGCCAAGCGATAATTCTATTATGAATCTCAATTCTTCGAAGATTCCTAACCCAAGATTCTGTATCATATTTTAGAGCCAAAATACTCCATGATTTTCTTAGTTGCGTCTTTTTTAAATAGTCTAGAAATATAAAGAATACCCACCCCGTTTATGGACACTTCATTGTTATTTAACGATTTTATTAATTGCATATTCAAAATTTCTGATGAATTAATCCTGACATATTCATTTTCGGGTAATTTGCTCATCTCTTCTTTTAAAGTACCCCAAACATCGAAAGTAGTTCCATCCATGAAATGGTATGAGATAAGGTGGGAATGTATTTCGATATATGTGATACTGTTAGCAGGAACAACTTTTATCGCTGTTTTGTTTTTGAGTGTTACGAATTTATCTTCCCTAGTTTTTATGATATATGAAATCTTATCCAATGTCTTGAATAAATGATTCTTATTTATAGGCTTCACTAGATAATCCAAAGCCTCGACTTCATAACCTTTGATAGCAAAGTTGATGAGATTAGTCGTAAAAACAATTATCATTTTGTTATTTGTTGTTCTTATTTTCTTGGCCAATTCCATCCCATCCATATGTGGCATCATGATATCTAAAAAGGCCACGTCAAACTTGTCTGTATCGTTGAGGAATGATAAAGCACTTGGAAAACAAACCAAATTAAAATCTCTATCACCATTTTTGCTGTAATACTCTTCTATGGCATTCTTTAAAAGAGCCATATCTTTTTCGTCGTTTTCTACTATTCCTATCTTAGTCATTGTATTATTCTTGTTCTATCATTTTTGCCAATCCCAATATGACGGCATTGGACGGATCTTTGATTTGATTTACAGGAATTTTTAAATCGGATTGAAGTGTTTCTTTCATTCCTGCTATTTGGCTTCCTCCTCCAGTGAGAATAATTCCGGATTTTACAATATCGCCTACCATCTCTGAAGGAATGTCTTGGATAACTTCCTTGACGTTATCTTCTATTTGATCGATGAGTTGTCTTAATAGAGGATATAGTTCGGCTGTAGAGATGATTGCTGTTGATGGTAATCCTGTAGATATGTTTCTTCCTGATACTTCATAGAATTGGTTCTCTGCTTTTGGATTTACGCTTGCTATTCTAGCTTTTACTTGTTCACTAGCCCTAGGACCGATATCTAAATTCTTCTTGTTCTTAATGTATCTCTCTATGACATGGTCGAATTCTTTTCCACCGACTTTGGTTGAATGAGCTACTACGATATCTCCCATGGAGACTGCACCACAATCAGAAATTCCGCCTCCAATATCAAGTATTATTGTTCCTGTAGGTGAATTTACATCATATCCGGCCCCCAAGGCTGCTAGTTTTCCACAAGGCTGCAATATTATTTCTTTAGCTCCGATCTTTTTGAAGACATCTATCAATGCATTCTTTTCGACATTTGTCATTTGGTTCGGTGCTGATACATAGAAACTTGCACCTCTTAACATTCTCTTTTTTCCACGATTTTGAAAGACTTGATCGATGAGCTGGTATGCGGATTGAATATCGGCAACGACTCCTTCTTTCATTGGAAACTCTACTTCTATTCCATACGGAGTTCTACCTAAAGATTTGAATGCTAAATAACCGATGTTAACGATTTGATCTGTTTTAATATCTATGGATAGGCAAGTTGGTTCATCGAAGATGACAGCCTTTTTGCTTTTAACGTAGATTCTAGTAGATGATGTGCCTAAGTCAATTCCAATAATTTCAGCCATATTTAAAACCTCCAACCAATTACTCTTAATTATATATGTTAGAGCTTACTAGTTCAAAAGAAAAATAGTTATTCCATAAAAATAAATTCCAATGCTTATTTTCAACCCTTATTTTTAAGTTGCTAATTGAATTGAGGCTTCCTTATGATGTGCTTTACAAGATTGGAAAGTGTAAACGCATTCACAAAAAATGATTAGAAATAAATTATTTTTTTCTTATAATTAAAAACGGATTAAATGTAAACTAGACCTAGAAAAATGGTTGAGTGGCCACCTCCATAAATAAGATATCTTGTTTGTGAAGGTGGCCATTTTTTGAGGAGGTAAGTATGAAGAAGAAAGAAACAAAAGAGAAAAAAGCCGGCTATGGACAGATGCTCAAAGTATTTCTTCACTCCGTTAGAGAGTATAAGAAAGATTCAATATTAGCAGCATTGTTCATTACATTTGAAACTGTATTTGAGTGTGTTATTCCTTTTGTTATGTCTATGTTGTTGACATTCATGGAGAAGAGCGAAGGGTATATTCTCAACCAGACGATGACTGAAGGCGAAGCAATGGCGACAGTCGGTTATTATTCCTTGGGATTGATAGCCTTGGCATTTTGCTCATTTGGCTGTGGTTATACGGCTGCCAAGGTCTCAGCAAAGGCTGCTGTTGGATTTGCTACAAATCTTCGTAAGGATTTGTTCTCGGCAGTATCAAAGTTTTCCTTTGCTAATATTGATAAGTTCTCGACATCTAGTCTCGTAACTAGACAAACGACAGATATCACCTACATACAACTATCCTATATGTTGATGATACGTATCGCTTTGAGAGCTCCATTGATGTTCATATTCTCGTTAGTGATGGCTATCATCCAATCTCCTGAGTTGGCTTGGATATTTGCCATTACTATACCTGTTCTTGCAGTTGTATTAGTGTTGTTGATCGGCAATGTCATTCCTGTATTCAATAAAGTTTTCAAAAAGCTCGATAGATTGAATGAGTCGGTCGAAGAAAATGTTCGTGGTATAAGAGTTGTGAAAACTTATGTTCGTGAAGATTATGAAAAGAAGAAATTCTCTAAAGCAAGTGAAGATATTAGGAATGGTTTAATAGTAGCAGAGAGATTGATTGGAATGACCAATCCTTCTATGTACTGTGCTATGTATATTTCTATGAGTTTAGTCTTGTTTGGTGGATATACATTGCTGGTTAGAGAGAGTGCTACAACAGCTATCACTATCGGACAAATAACATCATTGATTACATATGGTGCAATGATTTTGTCTTCCTTGATGATGCTTTCATCAGTGTTTATGATGATTTCAATGAGCACTGCTTCTATGCGTCGTGTATATGAAGTATTAGTTGAAAAGCCTACAATTTCCAATCCTACCAATCCTGTAATGAAAGTGGAGGATGGAAGAATAGACTTCGATAATGTCTCTTTCAAGTATAAACCTGAAGCTGAGAAGTTCGCACTTAAGGACATCGATTTACATATCAAGAGCGGTCAAACCATCGGAATCATAGGATCGACAGGATCATCTAAATCGACTTTGGTAAATCTCATATCAAGATTCTATGATGTATCACAAGGCGATGTTAAAGTCGGGGGTGTAGATGTCAGAGACTACGACATCACAACATTGAGAAATGCTGTGGGTATGGTCTTACAAAAAAATGTTCTATTTAGTGGAACAATAAAGTCTAATTTGCTTTGGGGTAATAAAGATGCTTCAGATGATGAAATAAAAAAGGCTTGTGATATAGCTCAGGCTTCATCGTTTGTCGAATCATTTCCCGATAAATATGATTCTGAAATTCTCCAAGGTGGAACAAACGTCTCAGGTGGACAAAAGCAAAGATTGTGTCTCGCCAGAGCAATCATAAAGAAACCTAAGATTTTGATTCTCGACGATTCCACTTCGGCTGTCGATACAAAGACTGATGCTTTGATTCGCCAGGGTCTTAAAGATACTTTGACCGATACTACTAAGATCATCATCGCTCAACGTGTTTCATCAGTCAAAGATGCAGATATGATTTTAATCATGGATGACGGAAAGATTGTAGACAAGGGAACTCATGATTATCTAGTTCAAAATTGCTCTATCTACAAAGAAATTAACGATATTCAAAATCGTGTGGGAGGTGCTCAAAATGTCTGAAGAAATCTCAATGAATAAAGAAAACATCGATATCAAGGACAAACCTATTAAAAAAGGTAAGAATCCTATGATGAGATGTGTCTTGGATTATGCTAGAAACCATAAATGGGCATTCTCAACCGCTTTGATTTGTATTTTCTTTGTCGCTGTCGGAAATATTGTTGCACCTGTTGTCATACAACAAGTCACCAACATATATGGTCAATATGCAGTATCTAATGAGCTGACAGGCCACTATGTTTTATCTGTTTCACCAGATGAACTTTGGAGCAAGATTTTCCCGTGGCTAATGATTCTAGTGACATGTTATGTTATATCGGTAATAGGATCGTTCTCCTATTCACTTATTAATGCCACATATGGTCAAAAGTATATGGATGAGCTTCGTAAGAAAGTTTTCAACCATATGGAAAGTCTTCCTATTTCTTACTTCGATCGTCACGATAAGGGAGACATCATGTCTGTATATCTTAACGATATCGATACGGTAAGACAATTCTTGATTCAATCTATTCCAGAAATAATGATTTCTGGAATACTGTTCGTCTGTGTTTTGTTCGTCATGTTGTTCTCTTCTATATATTTAACTCTTATTGTTATGCTCTTTGTGGCTTGGATGTTCATCGTGACTTATAAAGTAGGTGGAAAATCATCGAAGAACTTCGTCGCTCAACAAAGAGTTTTAGGAAAAGAAGAAGGATATGTCGAAGAGATGATGAACGGCTTGAAGGTGATCAAATCGTTCAACCATGAGGAACAAGGCGAAGCGGATTTCGACGTTATTGTTAGAAACTTGCAAGATGTTTCCACCAAGGCAAACTCATATGCAAACACTATGATGCCAATTCTTGGAAATATCGGTAATATCTTGTATGTGGTTATCGCTATTGTTGGAACATTGCTTTATATCGGACACGTTAAGAATCCTACTTTGTCTGGAAGTTATGCTGAAATCACAGTAGGAATAGTCGTTTCGTTCCTACCTATGGTCAAACAGATGACCAACAATGCTTCTCAAATGGCTAACCAGGTAAACTCTGTCGGATTGGCATATGGTGGCTGTGAAAGAGTATGTCAATTGATGGATGAAACTTCTGAAGTAGATGATGGATATGTCACTTTGGTTCGTGCTAAATACGATGAGCAAGGAAACATCGTCGAAGCTACAAGACAAAATCAGACAATCTGGGCTTGGAAACATCCTCATACTGCTGATGGTACTATTACTTATACTTTGCTCGAAGGCGATATAAGAATGTTCGATGTGGACTTTGCTTATAATCCAAATAAGGTTGTTCTTCACGATATTACTTTATATGCAAAGCCCGGTCAAAAAGTGGCCTTTGTCGGTAGCACAGGAGCTGGAAAAACAACCATTACCAATTTGTTGAATAGATTCTATGACATAGCTGATGGAAAGATTAGATATGACGGAATCAATATAAATAAGATTAAGAAATCTTCATTGAGAGGATCTCTTGGAATGGTCTTGCAGGATACTAATTTGTTTACTGGAACTATCATGGATAACATCCGTTACGGAAGATTGGATGCTACTGATGAAGAATGTATTGCTGCTGCAAAGTTAGCTAATGCCGATTCATTCATCACACGTCTTCCTAACGGATATCAGACAATGCTCACCAATGATGGTGGAAACTTGTCTCAAGGTCAACGCCAACTTCTATCCATTGCTCGTGCTGCAGTAAATGATGCACCTGCCTTGATCTTGGATGAAGCTACATCCTCTATCGATACTAGAACAGAAGCCATAGTTACAAAAGGTATGGATAACTTGATGAATGGTAGAACCGTATTCGTCATAGCTCATCGTCTCTCCACAATTCAAAACTCAGATGTCATTATGGTATTGGATCACGGAAAGATTATCGAAAGAGGAACTCACGATCAATTGATTGACATGAAAGGAACTTACTATCAGTTATATACTGGTGCGTTTGAACTGGAATAAAAGGAAAAGCCAAGCTTCAGTGCTCGGCTTTTTTCATTTTTTTGAATATTGATTTTAAACTTACAATTAGGAATTATTTAATCGGTTATAAGAAAAAGAACATCCAAATTCATGGATGTTCTATTAAAATCTTAATGGCGGAGAGAAAGAGATTTGAACTCTTGCTGGCATTTCTGCCACTATGAGCTTTCCAAGCCCACCCCTTCAACCACTTGGGTATCTCTCCAGCGCGTGTAGTATTATAATAGAAAAGATTTGATTTGAAAAGAGAAATTTGCATGGAAATTAAAATTACCGCCGAACAGGCCAACCAAAGAGTCGACAAATTTATCAAAAGATGGATAAAAGAAGCTCCTTTATCCTTCATTTATAAGCTTTTTAGGCAAAAAGATGTCAAAGTTAATGGAAAAAAGGTAGATATTAAATATATTTTGCAAGATGGCGATACCTTATTTATATATTTAAAACCAGATCTTTTAGAAAAATTTAAGATGGATTATGTAGAAAAACCGATTTCTACTCCTTTGGATATCATCTATGAAGATAAGAATATAGTGGTTGTAAATAAACCGAGAGGATTGCTCATTCATTCTGATGGAAAGGATAGCAAATTCACTTTAGCTAATATGCTGACCTCATACCTTATACAAAAAGGTGAATTCAACCCGAACAATTCTTATGGCTTTGTTCCTGGACCTTGTCATAGATTGGATAGAAATACTACTGGTATTGTCATCTGTGCCAAGAATCTTCCTGCAATGCAGGAATTATTGGCTTTGTTCAGAGATAGAACTCAAATAAAGAAATCATATACAGCCTTGGTTTATGGAAAGTTGAATGGCTCAGGAACTATCAATATTCCTTTGCTCAAAGATGCTGATAAAGGAATGGTCAGGGCTGGCACATTGAAAGAAGGTGCTAAGACAGCGATAACTGAATATAAAAGAGTCAAGCAATTCTCCAGTACTGCATTGGTGAATGTCGAATTGTTGACTGGTAGAACACATCAGATTCGTGCCCATTTCTCTTTGATTGGTCATCCGGTTGTAGGTGATGGAAAGTACGGAAACTTTGAAATAAATAAGGAATTTGAAGATCTTTATGGATTGAAGTCTCAATTCCTTCACGCAGCTACATTCAGCTTTTTGAAGATCGATGGTGTTCTATCATATCTTTCTGGTATGACATTTGAAGCGCCTCTTCCCGATCACCTTCGCAAAATACTTTCTGATTTGAGTTAATTATTAGGTAAAATAAGAAACATAAAAGGAGACGGTTATCATGGTCCTATCATGGCTTATAACAATTCCATTGGTATGCTGTATAGCTATTTCCTTTTTTGTTTCCTACAACAAGATAAAAGTTTTGTTTTGGTCTTTCTTTCCTCCTTATATTTGTTTATTCTTGTTCTTTCTATTCGACAAGTTTTATTTTGATTATAAAGTTCTAAATGCAATCGGGAAAGGATTCTATGAATTTCTTAAACCTATTTTCGGTTACTCTCCAAAGAACTTAGAGGCGTTATATTTGACTTCGGGAACATTTTTGGTAATGGTGATTTTTCTAGTCTTGCTTTTGACATTTAGAATATCATCCCAGCACTTTGTGCATTTATCCAATCCTTTCAATAGAGGAATAGTTCATAAGTTTATCCATCTAACCTATTCCATATTGTTTATGTGCATGTCAGTCACAACTGTATTTTATTTTATAAGTGGAATGAGACCAGCTCTAACTATAGACTATGGATTTTTTGAACCGATATTCAATTACTTTGTTCCTTATAGTGAGGTGATGCCTTTATGAATACTCTTGATAGAAATAGATTATTGATGGAAGCTTCGGGAATCAATTGCTATAAGGTTGTTCAACAACTTTCAGTTTCGTTGAAGAACTCCCCTGTCTACATAGAATCCATGATCAAATTGCAACAAGCTTCTTTGACTTATCTTCCATCACTGATGTATGAATATGCTTCACTTCGTGATTTGGATTTTGCAGTTACCAATATGATGGATTACGCCTCTTTAGAGACACATGTATTTGAGTATGCTATACATTCTTTTGTCAATTGGTGGGTCAACCCTTTTGAAAAAGAGCAACCCAAGGATTGCCCTTTATCCATAGGACAACTCTTGATCGACTATAAAGGCGAGATTTTGACTATAGATGAACTAATAGTAAATAATGATATTTCTGATGAAGATAAAATTGAAATTGTTTCTAAAAGAATCGATGGGTGGCACAAAGATCAAGTCTTTAGAATGACCAATGTAATCGATGAAGTTAAGAGTAGAGATAGAAGAGCTGGTGGATTGAGATTTATTGAGTCCTTCCTATCAGTCTTATTGTTGTTATTCAGCAATTTCTTTTCTCTTTATCTTTTTTCTAATGGATTGATGCGAGAGTTTTTGATTTCTCCAGATTGGTCTTATTTATCGACTTACGCACTTTTTATTCCTATTGTCGGAACATTGATATACGATATTTTGTTCGCTACTATCTTCTCCATAAAATCTAGAAGAGATAGTGGGTTTGATTATGTCTTGAATTTCTCCAAAAACAAATCTGTCCAACTTTTGAATAAAATAGACAAGTTGGCAGGAGATTTGATGTCTTATCTTGTCGAACATATTAAAGACAAGATGATATTAGATAAAGACTCAATTAATAGATTTGTGTTTGAAGAATCGACCAAGATTAAAAGCATGCTGAAGATTACTAGACAAAAGAACCATCGAATATTGGATACTTTGTTCTCCTCGATAAGTTGGGTCTTTTTCTTCTTGGTAGTGTTTAGCTTTATAGTAGTCATCATCGACATGCAAAGAGGAATTGCCATATGATCAAGAGAACATTTAGAATCAACGATAGATTGTCTTATTCATCTTTAGAACAAGTCGGTGATGAAATGTGTCTTTATCCAGATTTGTTCATCGATCAATTCAACGATTCATCATTTACTAACTGGCTATATGAGATGGATATTGAGAAAGGCAAGAGGGCAGTCAGTATTTTTTTAGACAACAAAGATAAAGAAATTGCTCTTTTTGAAATATCATTCCTACTAAATCCTGGACATAAATTAGCATTGGGCGGTATTAGATTGAATGACTCGATTGAATTAGGAATGATGATATTGAACAATGCGCCTAGACCCATTGTCGAATTACAATCTTTACTATCTAAAGGATTGCTTCTCAGATTCTTAGAAATTAGAGGACTGGAAAAAAACAGACCGACCTTTTATAGCTCGATAAAGAGAATAACTGATGAATATAATTCTCATCCTATTGAGAGTTGGTTTGATTTAGGATATTTATTATCGAAAAAGAAATCGTTCTTTTTCGAAGGAAAAGAATATAAAACACTGAAGGAATTCTTCATCATCAATGGTGGAGATGAAAGAATCATGACTTCATATGATTTTTTGACGATGCCTTATATCAATTCATACGCTAAGGTTTCTAATTTCAGCGATGGGTTGATGAGATTGAAAAGCCTGATCGATGATGATCATAAAAAGTATTTTCAATTAGAAAAGATAATGAAATGATTGATACTAACAAATTAGTTATCGATAGAATTAGATAATGGACTTATGTTTTGATATTTTTGTTGACACTTTTTAAACTATAATTGATAGAACTTATACCATTCGCCCTGAACTTTTATATCTTTATGACATGGTCTTAAGGCATTGGTTTTATCTAAAGATATCGCTTGTATAGAAGCTGAGGCTTTTATCGATGTGGACGAGAATGCTATTAGATCTTTGGAGTCTGATGTAAAGCCAGAGAAGTGGAGTGAAGAATCCTTTGTTTTCTTTAATGAAAATACTTTCTCGTATGAAGCGGAAGACATGATGTCTGATAACTTTCATTGGGGGATTGAATGGAAATATATAAATGAAATTCCGACTTTGAAGAGTCAATAAAGTATACGATGTCTAAACTTTAAATTTTATTGAAAAAAGTATATTTAAAAGATTATAATAAGGAATGGTTATTAACCCTTGTTTTGATATACTTGTTTTGATATAAAAAAAGGGTAGGAAGAGGAAATAAACAATGGATTTTAAAGCGCGTGCTCAGATGTGGTTGGATAGTTCCAAAGTCAGTGATGCTGACAAGGAAATCATTCGTAATTCTAGCGACGACAAGTTACGTGATATGTTTGGTGGCGATATCGCTTTTGGAACTGCCGGTCTTCGTGGAGAAATGGGTCCTGGAACCAATAGAATGAATCCTTTGGTTGTTCAAAAGGCTACTGTTGGAATGGCAAACTTCGTCATCCACCACTATGGAGAAGAAGGAAAGAAGCGTGGCGTAGCTGTATCATTTGATTCCCGTCATCATTCTCAAGACTTTGCAAAGGAAGTATGTGAGATTCTCAATGCATATGGAATTAACACATTCACTTTTGCTTGCCCACACCCTACTCCCGAGCTTTCTTATACAACTCGTGAGATGCATTGCTGTGCTGGTGTTATGGTGACTGCTTCACATAACCCTTGTGTTTATAACGGATACAAGGTCTATGATGAAACTGGATGCCAGATGGTTTATGAGAACATCGATATGTTGATGAAGGAGATTGCCTCTCTCCCTGATTTCCTCGATGTTGAAGTCAAGCCTGAAGAAGGTACAGTTTCTGGAGTCAATACTGTTCTCGGTGAGAACTTCGATGAGAAGTTTATCGCTCGTGAAGCTAGCACTTCTTCACTTCCTGGAGAGAGACATATCAAGATTGTTTACACTCCTCAATGTGGATGTAACGTCTTCTTGGGTCCTTGGGCTTTGAGAAAGCTCGGATATACTGTCACTTCTGTTCCTGGTCAAGATCGTTGGGATGGAAATTTTGATGGTGTTCACTTCCCTAACCCTGAATTTCCTGAATCCTTTGTGAAGGCTGAAAAGCTTTTGAAGGAATTACATGCCAAGGATCCTTCTTATGTCATCGCACTTTGCAACGATCCTGATGCTGACCGTGTTGGATTCGGCTTTATCGGAAGTGATAATGAATTCCACCTTTACACCGGAAATAGAACTGGCGGACTTCTCATCAATTATTTGATGACTATGCGTAAGAAACTCGGTACACTTCATGACAATGGTTATATCGTTTCTTCGTTCGTCACATCCAATTTCGGTGCTGATGTAGCTTCAAAGAAGTTCAACCTTAAGGTCAAGTGGGTTCCTACTGGATTCAAGTTCACCGGATACATGATTGAGCATACTCCTGATGAACCATTTGAATTTGGATATGAGGAATCTTATGGTTATATCACCCAACCCTTCGTACGTGATAAGGATTGTCTCCAATCCAATATTGCAATTGCTGATATGGTCGAGTGGTGCTATCGTAATGGAATGACTGTCGATCAATATTTTGAACAACTTGAGAAGGAATTCGGCCACTATGAAAATGTCGTCGATAACATCTATGTCAATGGATTGGTTGGACGTCAGAAGATGACCGAGCAACTCCATGAGCTTCGTGTCAATCCTTTGAAGGTAATTGGAGGAGACAAGGTTATCGCATGTGATGACTATCTCGAGAGAAAGCATTTCGACTTAGTAACTGGTGAAGTTACACCTATCACTGAGATTCCTTCTTGCGACTGTTTGAAGTATTTCTTCAAGGATGGATGGCTTGCTTGCCGTCCTTCTGGAACTGAACCTAAATGCAAGATTTATGTTGAAACAGTAACTCCAAGTGAGAAATTAGGACAAGAATTGGCTCATAAGATCATCGATGATTTCAGAAGCCATCTCAAGCTCGACTAATTTCAAGAAGAATTAAAATTGCTATCAGTCCAAGACTGATAGCTTTTTTGTGTTATAGGTTTTTTAATGAGAAAAGGGTAATAATTAGGAAGAAAGAAAAGTGGAATTTCTTTGCTTATATCTTGATTTCCATTATATTTTTATAGGTTATATCATTACTTATTATTGCTATTATTTACCTGCTTTAAATGCATAGAAAAAGTGAGGTATAAGGCCTCACTTTTTAGCTTTTTTTGTTTAAACAATTTCTTTAAATTTGATTGTGATGTTACTTTTATAGTGCAGGTATCTATTTTTTTTATTGAAATAGGTTAGTCGATATTATTTTTTTCAATTTTCTTTTCTTAATTTCTTTATCATTTCATAGACTGCTATTGCAGCACCATCGTGGTTATTATCGTATTTAGAGACAGTCGACGCTCTTCTTTTTACTTGGTTTTCACCATTTATCATTGCTATAGAATGGGGGTATTCAGTGAGCATTTCTACATCGTTATCAGCATCGCCTACTACTATTATTTGATCTTTTGATAAACCCAGTTTTTGTCTTGCTTGTTCCAATCCATATGTCTTTGATACATCTAACCAATATAGTTCGGAAAAATTGCTTTCAACTCCACCCCAAAATCTAAGTCCCATATTAGGATAGTAGAAAGCAGCGTTTACTAATCTTTCATCTAATTTGTGATCTACCATCGCTAATACACAAATAAAACAATCGTCATCGATCAGTGTTCTGACATCTCCAATTCTTTCTTCCATTCCTTCTTTGTGATAAAAGCTTTGCAAAGTCTGATCTTTTTTCTTTGATATTAATGCTTTTTCAGTTTCTATGAGGACATTGTCGATTTTATCGTATCCGACTTTGTTAAGAAAATCGATAATGATTTCCTTAGGAAATAATCTTTTGGATGGCACAAAAGAACTATCTGATGGATCAGATACCAAAGATCCGTTATATGAGACTATAGGTCCATTCAAACCTAAGTCTTCATAATAGGATAAGATTACTCTAACAGGTCTTCCGCTAGCAACTGTGACGTAATTACCCATTTTTACTAATTTCTTTATAATCCTTCTAGATTTCTTTCCTACAGTATTGTCGCTTTTTAATAAAGTCCCATCCATATCAAATGCGATGAGATATTTCTTTTTATTTCTTTTGAACATAACTATCACCTTTCTAACGCTTTATTATAAATCTATCTGTCGAAATTTCTTATAGTATGTATTGTAAAATTTATATTTACAATTATTTAGTTGGCAACAAGTAATAAAAAAACAACTTAATAGGTAATAAACACAATATTTACTAGTCTTTTGTCAATCCAAATGACAAATCAATCAATCTTATTATTTCTTCATCCGATAAAGAATCATCTAAAGATACTGAAATCCATGATTTCTTATTCATATGATATGCTTTGAAATATCCGATCGATTTTAATTTTTCTTCTATGATTTGAGGAGTGATTTTCAAATTGATAATTTCTATTTCATCCGAAGATTTAAAACCTAATTTTCTTTTGCCTATGTTCATGATAAGACCAAACCATTTTCTATTTTCTAAGTGCCTATATACACCGGAACTAGGATTTGATTTCCATAGAAATTCTGGCTTTACTTTGTATGCTTCACGAATGTATGAATCGATTCGATTGGATTGATCGAATCTATAATTAGTTTCAATAGAGCAATTCTCTTTAACATCTTCTAATATATTTATTACTTCTTCTTTTATTTTATAGGCGTATTCACCAAGTTTATTGCTGAATTTATAGTTTAAATACTCTTCATTGACATCTAAATCTATAACTTTGGAATTGATGACATTGTTTGATCGAATTTCGAGGATGAGCATCATATTATCAATCGATAAATTCTTTTCGAATTTAAAAGAATCATCATATTGTTTAAATCCATAATTAAGTAGTTTTTCATTATTGAATTTAGATTTACCGAATAATATTTGTTCTATTGTTTTACTCATAATTTAGATGGTTTACTAGTATAAGAGTATACAATTCAGTATAAAAAATAAACAGTTTGTCCTAATTCAATTGATAGAAGAAGAGAAAGAAATTATGGTGAAAGCGATTACCTAGGAGGGTAATATGAAACAACAATTATTAAAAATTATTCTTTTGTCTTCTTCTTTATTGGGACTTATGTCTTGCAACGAATTAAAGCCTACTAGTGGAAATTCAGCAAATTCTAATGTAGGTAATTCTCAAAACACTGGAAAGAAGGACGATCCTGTCGATGTTACTTTGACTGGTGCTTATGCTTCACCTGCTGTTCTTCAGTATTCAAACATGAGACCAACATACAATTACTATTTGACCACTTTTTCATTTGAAACCATTCAACTTTATTCAGACAACACTTATTGTTTGACTTTGGATTCATCATGTTTTTCAGGAATGGTTTTACCTGATGAAGGAAACGGTGCCACTGGTTCTGCTCGTGAAAATTATGTAACTCGTTATTATGGAACCTGCACTCAAAAAACTAATGAGTTAGATGAAGATACACTGGATGTATCTTTAGCTACTCCTACAAGAATAGTAAGAAATTTCAATTCTAACTATTATGTCGATACAGAGAACTATCATTCTGTTACTGGAAAAGGTGCCTCTAATAAAGACGTCACCTATGAGACCAAAGAAGATTTCATGAAAGCTTTTGCCTTTAAGCCTGTTAATGTTTCAGTTTTGAAAACAGCAGCTAGCTTTGATTTCTTCCAACTCGAAACCTTAGATGAAGGAGCAAGTATTTCAACCTCTGCTGTAGGATACTCAATTACAGGTAGTTACATGAGCAGCACATCCTTAGGCTATATGAATATGAGACCTACCTATAATTATTATGTGACAACTATGAGTCAACAAGTGTTGGATCTCTTGGACTCGACTCATTATTGTTTCTCCATTTACTCGACTTCTTTTTCTGCATTAGTTCTTCCTATAGAAGGAAATGGCGCTCAAGGATCTGATAGAGCAAATTATGTTCTTTCCTTCTATGGAACATATACCAAAACAGCCAATGAATTGGATGATTCAATGTCTGATATAAGTCTTTCTGCTCCTAGTAGAGTTACATTGAATTATGATGGTGCTTATTATGTTGATTCAGATAACTGGGACGATGCAGCTAAGACTAATACTCAAGTCACGGATAGAATGACTCAAGAAGTTAAACAATATGCAACTGGTAGCGAATATTTGAATTCCTTTAATACAAAGGCTACAACTATTGCTGTGACTGAAGAAACAGCTAATTTTGATTTTATTGATTACACTGCTCAACTTAATTAATGTATAAGGAGATTTAAAATGAGAAAAAGCAAGTTGTTTAGGGGACTTACTGGAACATTTGCTCTTTTGACTGCACTTTGTTCTTATGCAGGAATCCTCGCATTTGAAAATTCAGGACAAGTAGATATTTTTCTTGGAATATCAAAGCCTAATACTCAAAGCTCTGATTATTCTTCAGTCGAAGAAATGAGAAAAGCAGAGAGATTGAATGAAATTCAAACTCAAGCTGAAGGATCTGTTCTTTTATTCAACAACAATAATGCATTGCCAATTGCAACTAGTTCTAAGATGACACTCTTAGGTAGAACTAGTGCAGACAATATATTCAAGGGTGGATCTGGAGGATCTACCACAACTGAAGAAAACGGAGCAGTTTCATTATATCAAGCCTTGAAGAACGAAGGATATTCTATAAATGATAATGTCTATAATGCATTGAAGAACTCGACTGTTAAAAGAAGTCGTGGATTCATCGGGGAAGTCGGTAAGGACTTCTACGATGATGGAATGAAGTCTTCTTTCAGCCAATATGACGATGTTGCTTTGATCACTCTGGGTAGATATTCAGGAGAACAACAAGATTTTGCTAGTAACGGCGATTCAAACCAAGACAATGGAGCAGATGAAAACGGAAATCCTATCGACAATCAAGGTGTTAGGATGCTTTCACTTCATCAAGAAGAAAGAGAAACCATCGAATTGGCTAAAGCCAGTGGATTCAAAAAGATTGTCGTTCTTTTGAATACAGCTACCACGATGGAAGTTGGTGAATTAGAGTCACTAGGAGTTGATGCATGTCTTTGGATAGGCTATCCAGGATATACTGGATTTGAAGGTGTAGCTAAAGTTTTGAAAGGTGAATATGATCCAAGCGGTAGAACTGTTGATACATATGCTACAAACTCATTATCTTCACCGGCTATGAGAAACTTCGGATCCTTCAATTATTCAAATGTTACTGATGCAGGCCAAAATAAATATTTAGTCTATGCAGAAGATATTTATATCGGATATAAGTATTATGAGACTAGATACTTTGATCAAGTTCAAGAAAAGAATAATGCAAAGAATACAATTGGATCTTATGCTTCTAATGGTGCTTGGAACTATGCTGATGAAATTTCATATCCTTTCGGATATGGAATCTCATATGCTAAGTTTGAAGAAAAAGTAGAAAGCATACAGTGGAATAGAGATAAACATGTGGTCGAGGCAAAGATCAAAGTGACCAATTTGGGAAGTGATAATTATTTTGGAGAAAGCAAGGATGTTGTAGAACTATATGCTTCACTTCCTTATACCACAGGAAATGCAGAAAAATCAGCTATACAGCTTATAGGCTATGGAAAGACGAAGAATCTTAAAGCAAATGAGAGTGAGACAATAACCATAACTGCAGATGATTATTTATTTGCAACATATGATAATAAAGCTGTTAACGGAGCTGATTCAACAAAGAAAGGTTGCTATGTTTTTGACCCAGGAGATTATTATTTCAGTATTGGAAAAGATTGTCATGATGCTTTAAATAATGTTATGGCATTACAAGGCATTTCTGGATTGTTTGATCAAGATGGACAAATAGTAACCGGAGATAAACAAAATGCAGTTAGAACTACCCTGTCTTCTTTGGATAATATAACTTACGCTAAATCTCCTGATACTGGAAATATAGTATCTAACCAATTCGACGATATGGATATAAATTATTTTATGAAAGATACAGTCACTTATTTGACTAGATCTGATTGGAATACATATCCATCTAGAATTGAAAACTTGACCGTCAACGATCAAATTAAAACTATTTTGGAAGGTCATACTTATGTTAAACCTAGCGATGCACCTGATGTGACTTCGTATAAGTATTCACAAAAATATGAGACTCCAATCACTTTGAAGGATATGCGCAATGTTCCTTATGAAGACGATGAGAAATGGGATGAATTCATCGATCAATTGACTCCGACTCAATTAGCAAAGATTTGTGGCGAAAAGTTTGGAAATGACGCTATTGAAGAACTTGGAGTTCCTCAAACTTCAGCTGCTGATGGACCAGATGGAATTCAAGCAAATGTCGGATTCTCACATGTCAGTGAAGTAGTTGCGACTTCGACATTCAACGATGAACTTATCGCTTTGAGAGGAAAATTCATGGCTGAGGATGGAATGGCTGTAGGTCAAAATGGAGTGTATGGATTCGGAGCTAACATGCATAGAACACCATATGCAGGAAGAAACTTTGAATACTATTCCGAAGATACTATTCTTTCATATTTGGCCGGGGCTATTCAAACTAAGGCTGCTACCGAAAAAGGATTGACCACTTATGTAAAGCATTTCTGTGCTAACGATCAAGAAACTTGGAGAAACGGTAATTCAACTATCATGACTGAGCAAACCTATAGACAAGGGCCTTTGAAAGGATTTGAAGGAAGCTTTACCAAAGGTGGATCATTGGGTACGATGACTTCAAATGCTAGGGTTGGATTTAGGGTTGTCTCTATGGATCAAGCTACTATGACTCAAGTACTAAGAAACGAATGGGGATTCAAAGGTGTTGCCATGACAGATTCATCTAAAGGAAGTAGATATTATCTATATACTAATGAATCCATTGAAGCTGGAATCGATCAGTTCAACAATGATGAGACCAGAGGAACATCTGATTTGAAGAATGCTTTGATAAAGGATAAAGATGGTCATCTTTGGGGTAAAGCTAGAACCATCGCTAAACATTATTTCTATACAATTTCACGTAATTTTGCTATGGCTGGTGATGAAGTTGTCATCGATACAAATGCAAGCTGGTGGGAAACAGGAATTATCAGTGTCATTTCAGTGTTAGGAAGTGTTACTGCTGTTTTCTTAGCTTTGGATGTTACTTTCGAAGTCTTGGATAATAGAAAGAAAAAGGAGATGTAATCAAATGAAGAATTATTTTATGAATATTTTTTCAAAAGATCGCTCTTGGATTGAATACTTATCTTTTGGAATTTCTTTGTTTATGTTGATCGTATCGATCGCTTATTTGATTATAAATCCAGGTGAATTGAAGATTGAAGACTATTCGAGAACATTTGCATTCATCATGTTTCTAATCGGAAGCTTGATAGGAATAATATCGTTCTTTGTTAGATTTAAGTACATCGATGATTATGCACCATTAGTTTCTGTCGCATTCTATTCAGTTGGATGCGGAAGACAGTTGTATCTTGCTTGCTACCCCCTAGCAGACTTGATGACTGGTGTTAATTGGTTTGGAGGAAATCTTGGAATCTATTTGACTTTCTTGATATTATTTCTTATTGGAACTATAACTGAAATAGTTGTTTTATTCTTACCAGAGAATAAAAAATAGATTAGAAACATTGAAATTAAAAGTCCTAGCTCAGCGGCTAGGATTTTTAAAATGAAATAAGTAATTTGAATATTTGATTGTCGGTAGAATAGGATAATGTTCCGTTGTATCTATTGACAATGTATGAAATTGATTTAGACCCAAAACCATGGTTCTTCCCATCTGTTTTGGTCGACATTGGAAGATTAGAAGAATTGAATTTGATTTCACCATCAAAATAATTATCAATCTCTAATAATATAATTCCATTCATCTTAGCTAAAGTAAAATCGATAATTCTTTTATCATCAGGGAGATTCTCGACAGCTTTGATTGCATTAGACAAAGCATTTGTTATCAAAGAATATAACTCAGTCTTTTCCATAAAATTCAAAAGACTTCCATCGCACATACAAGTTAATTTGATGTTGTGTTTTTGACAAATCAATTGATTCTCGTAAATTGCTGAGTCTACTACATCATTACCCGTTTTTATGGTTGAATCATAGAAGGAAGTAGCTTCTTTTAAAGATAATAGTTCTTCATCTGTTATCTTTCCTTCTAGTTTGGATAATTGGTGATTTAAATCATGGCACTTAGAATTTATGATATCTACATTTTCTCTACTTTTCTCAAACTGCTCTCTTTCTTTGTCTAACAAGTTTGACATCAAAGCCATTTCTTGTTCCTGATTCGATGAATAGAAGATTCCTTTTCTAATGATTAGAATCATCAAAGCCATAAAGCAACAAACTATTTTAATCATTCCAGACAAAATTAAACTCTGTGATTCATACGGAGTGACGAAACAATAGAAGAAATCAGTCGCTAATACAGAAAAACTCGTTAAAATTGAAATGTTGCGTTTTCCTTTTTTGGATAAACTGACATTGTCTTTCATTTTAAAAATGAAGCCGAAGATTATGTAGATTGCTATATGATAAACATAATATATTGTCCAATCTAAATATATATTCTGACTTTTGAAGAAAGACATGGTAAAAGAAGTATCATTACCTGTTAGATTTAGGATTGCTCCTAATGATTTTGCAGCGAATATTCTTGTTGCATGTGTGGCACATAATGATTGGACTAATTGGAATTTTCCTTCATCATAAGTGATGAGCAAAAGCAGTGATGTTAGTCCAAACATATAAAAGGAATGAACTATTCCTTGTAAGGCTCTTATGTTTGACATGGTGCTTCTTAAATATGCAAGAGGAACAGATAAAAGTATGAGTGAAAAAATAGTAATGAGATTCCAAAACCACCACTTCTTCTTATAGTGACCTTTTATATTGAATAGATAAGTAGATAGAAGGACTTCAAAATCAGATGATAATACTATGACAAGCTGCTTAAGTACTTCTTCTCCTAAAAGTTTGCTTAAGAATTCATTCATTTTGAATTACCTTGAAGATAATTGACAAAGGCTTGTTTGAATTCTTTTTTTCGAGGCCTAGAAATCAATAATTTTTCATTACCTAGATAACAGTAAGTATCATCTATATTAGTTATGAACTTTAGATTTACTAGATAGCATTTGTTACATAGTGAGAATAAGTTGCTATTTAATTTTTCTATCACAGATTTAAGAGTTCCTAAAGACATAAATTTCCTTTTAGAATCGGTGTGATAGACGATTCTATGATGTATTGCTTCTACATAGGTGATTTCATTTATGCTTAGTCTGATTGAATTTCCTTTATATGTCACCACGATACTTTCTTCTAAATTGGATTTGCGAATTCTATTTACTGCTCTATCAAATTTTAATGCGAATTCTGAATACTGAATAGGCTTAACTAAGAAATCCAATGCTTCTACTTCATATCCTTTTATTGCGTATTGCCCTAAAGAGGTTATGAAGAACAAAATAACATTCTTATCTTTTTCTCTTATTTTCTTAGCTAAATCCATTCCATTCATTTCAGGCATCTTTATATCTAAGAAGATTAGATCAAAATCAAATGAATAAGAGTCGATAAATACAATTGGATTTGAAAATGTGATTATTTCAAACGAAAAGCTTGGATTATTCTTCTCATACTGTTTGATGAATGTCTTTAATTTGGATCTATCCAATTCATCATCATCTATAATTGCTATTTTGTTCATATCTGTTTAATTTATATTGTTTAATTCATATTGATAACATTATAGAATAAAAAGGACAATTTTAGTCTTATAAAAATTAGTACCGGTCAAAAGATAGTATTTAGGTGATGGTTATTAATGATTTACTTTATATTTGCCCCAAATAGTGCCACTATCCATCACTTTAACTTCAATCAAATTGAATTCTACTGGATTATAGTTTGATAATTCTTCTTTCGTACTGAATAGAGCCGTAGTTTTAGTGGATTATCAGCACAAGGAGCAATTACTACATTGATTTCATCACACATACCTGCTTGGATGAAAGACTAGTTTAATATTACACCTCCACCCAACATCAAAGTCTCTATTTCAAATAAGCTTTTTAATTTATCCAATACTGATTTGTAATCTAATTTGTCTTCCCCACAAATAATGTAAGAAATTCCAGGCTTTTTTAAAAATTTATTGTATTAGTTACTGGCTTTATTTGTCAAAACTTAGATGAAATGTGCGATTGTACCTCCGTAATGCAATGTTGAACTTTTCTAACCTAGCCTTCTAGACAAGTCTATAGAAACATAATTCATTTTTGTTATTTTAGCTTTTAAATCAACTTCAGAAAGAATATGATATTTAAATTTAAGTCAGATTTTTCATAGAAGGTAAAGTTATCATCTGTAGTTACTCTTCCTGAGAACCAACCTTTTTGTTCATAAAATGGATTGTTTCCAAATGCGATAGAATCAAATACCTCTTCTGCTATTATTCCTTTTTCGTTGCTCATGTACTTTCCAATTATTTTTCAATCTAATGATGTCATCATATGAAAAAAATAGAGTCTATTTAAGAAATAGCAAGGTGTGGAGGAAACTTGACTGAATTTCCAAATATCCGAGGAGGCCAGGCTCGCCTCGATAAAAGAATGATATTCCATTCTCAAGTGGTTCTTGATGAGGCACAAGGTTATATTCAAGAAGTATTTTGGGGAGTATCTCAGGTGGTACACATACACAAGGAATGTGAATCCAAAAATTGTGCTCTTTGAGACCGCTATGTTCGGCCACATGCTACAATGCAAAAATTATGCTGAAACACTTAATTCATACTATAATTTTTAAAATATCAATTATTTTTAATGGCAATTTATTTACTAATAAAAACTATTATTATTGTAAGATTTTCTTTATTTTGCTTGACAAAAGTATCTTTTGATATAAAATAAAATTGCAAAAAAAAAGAAAAGGAGGTATTTTATGGCTGATTTCATTAGTTTTGTTTTTGTTGCACTTTCTTTAGTTAATGGGACAAGTGGTGTTAAGACTGATTGAAAAGGAGATTATGTCTACTCTTCAAATTGGATTGATGGTGATTAAAGTGTAGTATAAAAACTCAAAAAAGTGATAAGAGGGGTATTGCAGTTCGTATAACCAACAAAATAATAGAAACTGAAAGGATGGTGGAAAAGTATTATGCATAATATTCTTGGAAAGATAGTATTATCAGCAATTTCATTAGTATCTTTGTTCTCTTGTAAGACTGATAATTCAATTACTGATCTTGGGCCTTTTACTATATTAGGATTAGATCCGTTCACATATGAATATACATCTGGAACTTTGGAAAAAGATAATTTAGGGAAATACTATGTAAGAGATGAATTCTATTTCAGTCACTATTTAGCAGTCACCAGGGTCGACAAATCTATCGATGTTAAATGTTATTCTATCGTAGATCCAGATGAAGAATCAGATTTGAAGTATGGATTAAATAAAATTTCTTTTGATGATTTTGAAGTGGGAGAGAAGGTAATATTTAAATGGAAACCGGGCATAGAAGATTATTATGCTTTTAAAACAATACCTGTATTTGAGATGTATAAGTTTTCAACTAAAATAGAATTGACTAAGTTTACTAGAGTCAAAGGAAAGATACTGAATTCTGATAAAATCTGGTATGGAAGTTGTGATTATTTGTTTGAGGATGAAAAAGAATCTAAGTATATTAGTTATGTTGGTTGCAATAGTTCATCAGATATGACTGTTACTTGGAACTTACAGAATAGTCAATTCAGCGACAAAGAAAGCTATGACTGTTATATAGTCGAAAAGGATAACTTAGCTTTATTCTTAATAAACAATAAGGATGTATGGTAATCATGGAAAAGGGGCTGAGGCCCCTTTTTATTATGCTTTTGTTGTGTGCCAACATCCATCATTTTAGCTTCAATCAAATTGAAATCTACTGGATTATAGTTTGATAATCTTTTTTTATGCAAAATAAAGTCGTAGTGTTAGTAGATTCACCAACATGTAGAGCTATTCCCACATAGACTTCATTATACATTCTTGCTTTAATTAAAACTCGGAGACTAAGACAAAATATGGAGCTGATGCAGTTTTCCTCCTTTTTACTCCAACAAGGCTAGCCGAGAAAAAACTATTAGATAGAAAGACCATCTTGTTTATATTATCTTAAGGTTTTTATAAGAAACCTTAAGATAAATATAAAGAAGTACTAAGAATTGATTGTATGATAACAACAAATATGAAAGGCTGAACTAAGAAGATGGAAAACATAAAAGATTTCTTTAAATCAAAATTAGGAAGGGTAACAATACGAGCAATAGTAGAAATTGTTGTAGCAACTAGTTTGATGCTAGGAATCTATTATGGATTAGGTAAAACTAAAGAAGCTATGTCTGCTGCCTTGGGATTCTCAGCCTTTATCTCTCTAGCTCTTTGTTTCTTCACGTGGCTTTTTGATTGGGGTGCATTCGATTTTATTTCATATGGACTTATATCTTTAAAATATAGGATGTCAGACAGCAAGCCTTATTTGGATTTGAATGATTATAGGGCTAGTAAAGTTGGAATAAGAGAACTGAATAAATATAACCATTTTCCTTACTTAATAACTGGTGTAGCCTTTTTTATATCATATGTCTTATATATTAATTTCTAAGTAAAAAATAGCCGCTAAGTGATAGCGGCTATTGGTTTGACTTAAGGTTTAGTACAAAGCTTTGACTTCATTGCTTTTGTAGTAAAGAGTGAAATCGAATCCACCATCTACTTCAAAGACTACATAAGTTCTAAACATATCAGTTTCACTATATTTGATATCGTATGTATTAGATGATTTCTTTACATATAATGCTCTACCTGAAATAAAGCTAGACGATGCCACTGAATTTGCAAAGAATAAACAATTATAGGTAGTATCCTTCACCTTCACCATCATAAGGATATTTATAAATGCTGAATGATTTATCCGATATATCATCACTATCTCTAAAAAAGTTACTCAGTATTATTAAGGGAAAAATGTTTATGGATATGTTTGCCTTAATAATGGAGATAGAATCCTAGATTATGATATTCCCTTGCAAGATTATTTGACGTTGATAATATCATTATTATCCCGTGTCGAGTATGGTAATTACAAAGAAATTTTCGATATGACTAGAATTAAAATCATCATCAGTGAGGCTGAATGAACTAAAATTGAAAACGCCATTGCTGTGTGATAAAATCACAATATGGAAATTTTTAAAACTAGATTAAAATATAAAAGTGTAAAAATTGTCGGGGCGGGGATTATCACTTTATCTTTGGTGTCTCTTTTTAGCTTAGGATTTTCTAGTTGGAATATTTCTTATAATCAAAGTGCTCAAATAGACATAAATGGTGGTAGTAGCGATGTAGAGGATTACTCAAAATCTATTACTCTCAGCAATGAGAATTCCTCTCCCTTCGATTTTAAGTTTTGCAAGGATGGACTAGTTAGAGATGATACAATCGTTTATGAAGGAAATGCATTATTTAAGTTTAAAATCAGTTTAACTGGTAAATATGGACTTCTAACTTATAAAAAAGACTTATCTTCTTTTGGAGTGTCTTTGATCTTAAGACAAAAATATGAAAAAGGAAAAAGCTTTGAATTTGTAAGTCAAAAATATTTAAAATTGACTGATAATAGTCCCATGGTATCTTATAGTGTCGATGGTGGTCTTACAAAAGTATCTACTGGTAACAAATCATCGGACATAGATAAGTATGTATTGAATTCATCATTCACATATACTTTGACTGATGGTCAAAAGAATGATGAATTCATCAGTTTTAATATTTACTATCACTATGATCTCAGTTCTAAGAAAAACAGCTTTGAAGCTGATGTCTTCAACAAAATCCAAAATGATAGTTTTAGGTTTACTTTTAGTGTAGGAGTGATGGATTTGAAATGAGGACAAGAAAATCATTAATAAGAGCAATACTTGCTGTTATCACAATGCCAGGTTTGGTTTCTGGCATTGGATTTTCATCATGGATTACTGTTTCAAGTCAAGAGATTAAAACTACTGATATAAAGGATAACGATGCTAGGAAGGTGGCTTATTCAACAACTACTAAACTTTACTATACGACTGTAGAAAAGGCATTGTTAGAAACTAGTAGTGGTGGAACAACATATATTCTTCCCGGAAAGAATCCTTCCATTAATAATGACTGTAGTGTAGTTAGTGGAGTTACACTTTGTATTCCTATGACATTTAATGATGCTAATGGGACAATAACTGCTGAATGGGATGGAAGCAGAACTAACGATTCTGGAACAAAAGATGATAAGTACACAACTGGAATATTTAAAAATATAATTACCGACGGTACTCATCATACTCCATCAGATTCAACTCAAGGAAAAGTTGATAAATATAGAATGAATCAAGTTTTCTTAAATTCAAAACTAACTGTTGAACAAGGTGGGTACTTGTATATTGGGGGTGTTAACGGTTCTACTGAAACCCTTGTTAAGAATCAAGTTACTGGTCAATATTCGGAAATTACAATGTCTTCTAAAGCTTCACTTGACATTGAAGGTGAAGTTATATGTTGGGGTTATATCAAGGAAGCTGATAAATCAAATAACGGAAGTAATGTTATTGTAGAAAAAACAGGGACATTGAAAGTTCCTTTGGTCTTTTATGATTTTAAAGGAGGTAATGTTTCTGTTGCATTTTATTTAGCAAAAATATTCCCGCTCAGTCAATGGGATATGCCTAATATTCAATCACAGCTAACTGTTAACTATGGTGGAAAGTTAGTCGGGCGTTGGTTGCTCAACATGAATGATACTTATTATAGTGATGATGCGCAAATATTAGCTAGTAATAATGCATTCTTTATTATGACTAATGAAAATAGTAAAGCTGTTATTAAATATAATCCATCCAGTTATTTATATACTACTTGGACGGATTCTTCATTCAGGTATAAAAAAGGAACTAAATATGATCCTAAAGGAATAGGATTAACTAGTTTTGATTTGTATGGTGGTGGAGCATTTGGAACTTTAAGTGTTAGTTTTAAACTTTTAGCTACTACATACAACATTGTTTCTTCTGATTTTGACTTACCTATTAATTATAGATATCAGATCGGACTTCACAATGGAACATTTAATCTCGGAAACAAAATTAAGTTTATGCCCGGAAGTAGTCTTCATGTCTATGAAAATGCAACTTTAAATCAAACAAATAATGTTATTTATATACAGTCAATTAATTATGATGAAGCATCAAAGGGTGGTAGCTATTTTTATCCAGAATTAAGTTCTACTTCATCAATTGGAAATACTGCTAGATTAATAGTAGATGGAACTTATAATGTAAATAGTGGAAACTTTGGCGGATATGTAGAAACAAATAATTCAAAAGGTCAATTCAATATATCTAAAGATGCTGGTACTACAGCAAGTGTTAAGGAAGCTGGATATAAGAAAGCAACATTAGGTTATTCTGCAGTAGAAACAACATCAACTGCTTCAACTGGGTTGGTAATCAGTAATAGTGGTTATAAATACAAAGCTAATTCTAATACAAACTTTATTTCTAAAGGTAATTATTGGAATTTATCTAATGGTTTTACCATTGGATTTAACATTCCATATGTAGATAAATATGTCATTTGGAAGGATGGAAAAAATTCAATTCCTAATCTTCAAATCGATGATACATTTACCCTTCCTACTGTGGATGATATCAGTCTTAAGAGTGGAGTAGCTGTTGTATCTAAATGGAAGATAGGGGATAAAGAATACAATCCAGGTCAATCTATAATTTTTGATGAATCTATTTTAGTTAATGGATTAAAATTTGAACCAGTGTGGGTAGCTAGCCAAAAGATAATTACTTTAAGCTTTTCAATTAAAGACAAAGATTATATTACTAAGATTACTGACTCTTCTGCTGATGTTGATAATAAACATTTTGGTGATTCTTTTACTTCTTATAAAGCTGAATCTAAATCAAACTTGAAAGGGGATTCTTGGGCAGGCTGGTATTGTGTTGAAGAAAATAAGAAAATTGATGAAAAGAACAAACAATTTACATCCACTTTGAATTTTGAGACATACCCTAAGCTTGCAGATAATGCTTCTTTATCTTTCCAAGCCACTGGATCAAGTTGTATCCTTCCTTCTTCTTTAATTATGTTACCTGATGGATTATATAAACAGGCTGGTTTATTGAAACCCGGTGACATAGTAATGTCATTCAATCATGAAACAGGTAGATTAGAGCCTACTGAAATAATAATCAATGATGATATAGATGAACCTGAACAGACTTATGATGTGATTCATTTAATATTTGATAATGGAAATGAAACTGATATTGTTTATGAACATGGATTCTTCGATTTAACATTGAATAAATATGTTTACTTGCATACATATGATGCTTGTAACTTCATTGGACATGAATTCGTATTCTTTAAGAATTCGAATGGTCAAATTGAAAGAATTAAACTCATTCATGTAATTATCAACAAGATGGTTACTAAGGTTTGTTCTCCAGTAACAGCTAATAACTTAAATATCATTTCAGATAACATGTTGAGTATGCCAGGTGGAATTACTGGTTTATTCAATATATTTGAATATGAAAATGAATCTTTGAAATATAACATAAAGAAGAAAAACGAAGATATAAAGAAATATGGATTATTGGATTATTCATCATTTGATAAATATCTATCTAAAGAATTGTATGATAAGTTACCATGTAAGTATATGGCTATATCTATAGGAAAAGGTTTTATATCTTGGAATACTATCCAATCCTATATCGATAGATGGGGTAGAAGAATATAGTATTAAAAATAATCATTATTAACATTGCTTTTTATGGTTGATATTTGTTAAAACTAATAATAACAATTTTAATAAGTCTATAATTTGCCATTTTTCCAGCTTTTTTTCATCGGAATAAAGCTTTCTAAGTAGTAGTATGTTTAGTTATACGTACCATTACCTTATAGACTTCATTTCTATTGAAATATTAACTTTCTAATTCATCTCTATCTATTTTCTTTCATTAATTTTTTCTTCATTATCACTTAGATATTAAGAAACATAGATTGTTCTAAAACGATATTTGTCGGCTGCTTTATAGAATCATTTGTTTTCGATGAAATATAGAAAACAAAAATCGATTCAGTACTTTACTGAATCGATTAATTAATTTCTTAATGGTGGGGTCAGAGAGACTTGAACTCTCACGGGAGACCCATACGCCCCTCAAACGTACGCGTATACCAATTTCGCCATGACCCCACGGCAAGAAGGAATTATATACGAGTAGTTATTTTTAATCAAGTGATTTTTTAAAAATTCTTCTACACCTAGAAAATAACTGCTGGATCTTTCCTTTTCTTTCCACTCATCTTATTCACTATTTTGACATTTGCCATAGATAGGATAGCGTTGTATCTAACGGCAATTTTGTCATATGCTTGATAGGCATTGTCGCCTTCTACTTGCTTCTCTTTCAACTTCTTTATCAATTCATTAGCTTTGTCTGTTCTTTTTCCTTTTTCTTCAAGTAGTTTTCTGGTATAGATAAAGCCAAAGTCTAAAGTCTCTTTGGCTTTTCTTCTAGCCACTAGATCTTGTGAAGAAATATCTGGATATGCTTTTTCGAATGTTTCTCTGAAATCTTTCTTATAAGGTAGATTTCTTTCATCTACATAAGTCCAGGCCTCTTTCATCAAATCGACCCTTGAAGATTCAAATGGTTCTATCTTTCTAAATTCATCCATCACTTTATTTTCTTGCTTCTTTAGACTTAGCCAAAGTATCCATCCTAATAATAGGTAAAGAAGGAATAAGATCAGTAAGGAACCAACTACAATCAATATAGTCCACAAAGTATTCATAATAAACCTCGTTTTTCTTTTTAATTCGTTTTATATTATCTTATATTTAGGTGTGAAGAAAGGAAGATACCGATGAATACTAAGTATATTGGAATCTTATTGATGGCGGGAAAGTCGACTAGAATGAATGGCATTGTTAAGCAGTACTATGTATCTAAAGATGATGAACCAATGTATATTCATTCATTGAAAACTCTAGTCTCATTTATGGATGATGTTATATTGGTGGTTCCTCACGGTGATGAGGAAAAAGTAAAGAGTCAGTCATTTATATTCACTAAAAAATTCTATCCTGTTATAAGTGGAGGAAAAGATCGTACTGAGAGTGTTAGAAATGCTCTTAATTTTATTAAAAACATGTACTTTGATGTCGATATCAAAGTATTGATTCATGATGCAGCAAGGCCTTTTGTTCCTTCTAACATAATATTGAACATTAAAGATGCTCTAAAAGATCATGATGCAGTAACACCTGTGCTAGATATGTCAGATTCTTTGTTGAAAGAAAATGATGGAATAAAATATGTAGACAGGACTTTTATAAAAAGAGTCCAAACACCCCAAGGCTTTGACTTCAATTTGATATATGAGGCTTATGAACAGTTGAAAGAAGAAAGTAAGACCGATGATTTTCAAATGGTCTTAAACAAATCTAAATCATCTATATTAATTCAAGGGTCTACTCTTTCTTTTAAAGTAACAAATGATGATGATTTAGTCATTTATGATTGCTTGTCTTACAAATTTAAGCAATGAAATAGGAATTTTAAGAAGAAAATAGATTCAAACTTGTTAGAATACGCTTACAATTTATACCAATATAATTATTTTTAGCTTTCTTATAGATTTTTCATTTTTAAGTTATAAAATATCTCCGGTTTTTGAAGTTTTAATATACTTTCTAGGGGAGAAAATAAATGATTACTTTAAGACATTACGGTAAGAAGATTGAGAAGCTAAATTTGGAAAGCATCAATTCTCAAATCAATGCTGCTAGCAAGGTAATTGCTGAGCGCTCCGGTGAAGGTCATGAATTCATGGGTTGGATGGATTATTGTTCCAAGTTGACTAACGATGATATTCAAGACATCATCGATTCTGCCAATCTCGTGAGAAGCAAGTTCGACACATTGGTCTGTGTAGGTATCGGGGGATCCTACTTGGGCGGACGTGCTGTAATCGACGCTATAAATGGATTGTATAGCGATGACAAACTTAAAATTGTTTATCTCGGCAATACTTTAAGTCCATCCTATACCCATCAAATCTTGAAATGGCTCGAAGGAAGAAATTTTGCAGTCAATGTTATTTCCAAATCTGGAACAACCACTGAACCTGCAGTAGCTTTCCGTCTTTTGAAGGAACTCATCATCAAGAAATGGGGAACCGGCCAACTCAAGGATAGAATCTTTGCAACTACTGATAAAGCTAAAGGTGCTTTGAAGTCAGAAGCCAATGCCGAAGGATACAAGACATTCGTCATTCCTGACGATATCGGTGGACGTTTCTCAGTCATAACACCTGTAGGATTGTTCCCAATTGCCTGTGCTGGAATCGACATACGTTCTTTTGTTAAAGGATTGGTCGATGGTGAAAAAGATTACGGTGACAATGATTGGCACAACAACTTGGCTTATCAATATGGAGCCTATCGTTATTTGTTGAACCATGAGGCTGGATATCCTTATGAGATGTTCTGTACCTATGATCCTCAAACTGAGATGATTTGTGAATGGTTGAAGCAATTGTTTGGAGAATCGCTCGGTAAGGATGACAAGGGATTGATGCTCGGACATGGTGTATTCACCACTGACTTGCACTCTATGGGTCAGTTCATTCAACAAGGATCCAATGTTTTGTTTGAAACTGTAATCCATTTCAACACTGTACCTGAGGATCAAGATGTCGAAATCTCAGCTGATAAGGAGAATTTGGATAATCTTAATTATCTCGCAGGACAAAAGATGTCTTACATCAATGAGAAAGCCTTTGAAGCTGTTTTGAAGGCTCATACTGAAGGACAAGTCGACGCCAATGTTATCGATGTCAGTACACTCGATGCCTATAACCTTGGAAATCTCTTCTATTTCTTCTTCAGAGCAACTGCTTTGACTGGTTACTTGGATAAAATCAATCCTTTCAACCAACCTGGAGTCGAGATTTACAAGAAGAATATGTTCGTTCTTCTCGGTAAGCCTGGATACACAGACAAGAAGTAAACTTTGAAACGATATAAAAACACCAAGTCAATGGCTTGGTGTTTTTTATATCGGTTATTTATTCGTTTGTCTTCTTGTAGTTTCTAAAGAAAGTCTTGACGTATTTGTCTACAGTTTCTTTTCCTTTGGATTCTATTAGTCTTTTATAGACTTTATCGACATCAGATCCAGCTCCTTTGGGGATTGTAATTCCTAATTTTGATTCCATCTGTTGCCAATATAAAAGAAATTCATATCTTGATATGACTGACGCTATTGCGACACTAGGCCATCTGCTCTCTCCTTTAACCTTGAATATGATTGGATTTTCAATTAAAGATTCACCGACATATTTCTTGTATAATTCTTCTCTTTCGAATTGATCGACATAGACTACTATTTCATCGCCTAGCTTATATTTTTCAATCAATTTTTGATGTGCTAGGTTATGGAGATGTGCTAAAACCCAGTGGGTAGAAAACCCTTTATCCTCGTAGGAAGATACTTTGCTCGCTGAGCAAAGTACCGTAAAATGCTTTATACTTCTTCTCAACTCTGGCCCAATTTGCATCATATAGGCATCCGTCAATTTCTTCGAATCCTTTACATGCAATTGATCTATCAATTTCATGTCTGAAGGGGTGAAATAGGCTGCGGTAACAATCATAGGCCCGAAGAAATCTCCGACTCCGACTTCATCAGAACCAATTTGTATTCCGGTGTCTTCATATCCTTTACCCAAAGGTTGTGTCTTGATATTTGGATATTCGAATGATGACGTCTCAACTTTGACATTAGGCATGAATATCGATGCTTCTAATGAAGCTTTTCCGTCAGTCCCGAAAAATGTTATGGTAAAAACATCAGGATTCTTTGTTTTGAATCCTTTCACAACTATTCCATCTTTAGTTTTATGGATGAATAAATCATAAGGATGATTTGTGTCATTTATCTCAGTAGCCTTGTAATAATCCATTATTTCCAAAGCTTTTGCCTTATTTACTTTAAATTTTGTTAGTTTCATCTTTTCTAATATATCATTTTTTCTTAATGCCAATCTGATTTTTCCGTATCATACTAAGCTAAATTATAATGATAATGCTTATTTTCAATGCTTTTATACTTTTTATTTGCTATCATTTTGTGGGGATAAAAAGTATATGTATAAATATTTATTAATCGATTTTGATGGTACCATGGGTGAAACACAAGGAACCATCCTAGAAGCTTTTCATACTGCTATCAAAGAAGAAGGATTACAGATGCCAGATGATAGTGATATAAAAGCAACCATTGGATTGCCTTTAAATCCATCTTTCAAGAAGTTGTTCCCTGGAATCAATGATTCTAAAGCTGATGAACTGGTAAATCTATACCAAAAATTTTATTTACAAAAATGTTTTTCAACTCTTAAACCTATGCCGGGTTTAGTTGAGACATTGGAGACTTTGAAAAAAGAAGGGAAGAAGATGGCTGTCGTATCTTCTCGTATGACTTATTTGATTGTACAGCTTTGCGATACTTTGCATATCAAAGATTATTTTGATTGTTTCATAGGACAAGAATTAGTCAAAAAGCCCAAGCCTTTCAAAGATATGGCTGAATTAGCTATGACTGTCTTGGGTGCTTATAAACGCGAGACCATAATGATTGGAGATACCCATTTTGATATCGCTATGGGAAACAATTGTGGTATAGATACATGCTGGGCTAGTTATGGATATGGGAAGAGAGAAACAGTCGAAGTCGATGATCCTACATATACAATAGAAAGATTTAGTGATTTGACAAAGATAGTTAAGTGAAGGTCCGTTTAAGAATATGGATAGACAAGTACAACAAGAAATAAATGATATTATAAAAGAATTAAAAACTCATTTTCAAAGTGAGCACAACCAAAATGATGTCTCACTATATGAATTTAGTTATGATAAGAATTTAATTCTTAGAGATCATAGATATTTAAATCAAATATTAGGTTATGCAAATAAAGGAAAGAATCTTTTATTGCCAGCTGTCATCGATTTAAGCGATACATTGGCTAAGCTTCATAAAGCTTTGACTTTAGATATAGATGAATTGTTAGGTTTAAAAAGCCTGATTTTAGCATGTGAAGATATCATGGATAAGTTTGTGAAAGAAAATGATTTTCCCGATCTTCAAAATCAGGCTTTAGACATCGAGGATATGCCTGATTTATTGAGACTGTTGGATTTGTCTTTTGGACCTGATGGTGAAGTCTTGGATTCTGCTTCATCAAAATTAGCCTCTATTAGAAGTGAATTTAGAGGCTTGGTAAGTGAAGAATCTAGATTGATTCAGAGAATCTCTAATAAATACAAATCAAGTCTTGAGATATCTCAACCAGTCATAAAAAATGGAATTCAGACATTGGCTGTAACAGCATCTAAAAAGAATCAAGTTCCAGGAATGGTTGTCGATAGGTCTAAAAGCGGTGAGACATTATTTGTAATCCCATATGAGTTGCTGGAATTTGAAAACAAGAAGGAAAAACTATTAAACGATGAGAAAGCAGAGATTGCTAGAATCTTAGACGGATTTTCTAAAATGTTTTTCCAAAGAGTAGATGCTGTAGACAAGAATTATTATATTTATAATCTTTTAGATAACTATATAGGAAAAGTGGAATTTGGCTTAACTTATGATGGAGTTGTAGCAAATATAAAAGAAGATACTTTGTCCTTGGAAGGATTGATTCACCCCTTGATTCCATTGGATAGAGCAGTGGATAATGATTTGAAACTCGGCGATCTAGAACCGAGGTTCTTGATAATTTCTGGACCTAACGCAGGTGGAAAGTCTGTCTTGATGAAAGCTGTGGCTTTAGCTGCTATCATGAATCAAATGGGACTTATGGTAGCTTGTCATAAAGAAGCTACCATGAAGATATTCGATGAAGTCGATATATTGACTGGTGACTCGGAATCTTTGTCTGGAAACTTGTCTTCATTCTCTGGTCATTTGTTGGGATTAAAGAACATGTATGAAAATGCCTCAGGTAATTCGTTAGTTTTAGTCGATGAAATAGGTCAAGGAACTGCTCCGAGTGATGGAGAAGCCATTGGACATGCATTTATCGAACATATGTTAAATCAAGGTACATTTGGAGTGTTTACAACCCACTACGATGGACTAAAGAAATACGCTATTTCAGAAGAAAAGATTTTGTCCGGAGCTATGGAATTCTCTGAGAAAACTTTAACTCCTACATTTAAGTTCATCCCCGGTGCTGTTGGAAATTCATATGCCTTTGAGGTTGCTTCAAAGAATGGATTGCCTAAAGAATTGATTGAGTCTGCAAAAATATATAGGGATTCCCAAAAACAATTTGATGTCGAAAAACTTACAGCTGAACTCAACGCTAAGATAAAACAAACCGATGCTTTGCAAAAAAAGTTGGATGATAAATTGAGCAATGTTAAGCAATTAGAAGAAAAGAGGCAAAACGCTATTAAAGCTTTAGCTGATGAAAAAGAGAATATTAAGAAACGTGCTGATAGAAAAGTCGATGAATACGCACAGGAAAGACTTGATAGATTAGATAAGTTATGGTCTGAAGGAAAGAAAGCTGATATTGGATTTAACGAAAAATCCAAAATCAAAGGTGAGATTAGAAAAGTTACTTCTTCAGCTGATCAATCAGATAATGAATTCCATAAACATATCAGCAAACCTGAAGAAGTGCAACCTGGGGATATCGTTTCTTATGGTTTTATGATAGGAAGATTGGTTAGTGCTAATAAAAACAAAGCTAAATTCTATTACAATGGAATGACAATGACTGTCAATCTCTCTGACCTTGTCAAATCTTCTGCTTCTAAATTGCCTATGAGTAGAACTGTATCCAATTTAGATAATTCAATCATGAACAGAGCTAAAGGTGTCTCTACAAAGCTAAATATCATTGGAATGACAGTATCTGAAGCCACTCCAGAAGTAGATAAGTTTTTAGATAATGCTGAATTGTGTCATTTGTCATCTGTAATCATCATTCATGGAATGGGTACATTTGCTTTAAGAAATGGAATATGGGCTCATTTGAAAAAATTGAACTATGTGAAATCTTTTAGAGAAGGTGGAGAAGGTGAAGGTGGCCTTGGAGCTACTGTTGTCTATTTAAAGTAAAGATGAATGAAACAATTAAAAGAAAATTAGACTTGCTTCCCAATAAACCCGGATCTTATCAAATGAAGGATAAGAACGGTACAATCATTTATGTTGGAAAAGCAAAAAGCTTAGTGAAAAGAGTAAAGCAATATTTCACCAGACCTCAAGTTGGAAAAGTAATGTTGATGGTCCAGGAAATTACTGATTTGGATTGGATTGAAACACATTCGGAAAAGGAAGCTTTTCTTTTGGAAATCAATTTGATACAAAAATATTACCCAAAATATAATATTCTTTTAAAAGATGGCAGGATGTATCCGTATATCGGAGTAAAAAGAACAGAACAACCAGTTTTAAAAATATTTCATAAACAGACATCCAAAGCCTATGATTATTTTGGACCATATCCAGATTCCAATGCAGCCCATAAGGTTATGGAATTACTGAATAGAACATATCCTGTCTCAAGAGAAGAGTTCACTCCTGGGAAGCCATCCTTTTATTATTATTTAGCAAAAGCAGAAAATCCAGTTATCAATGATGATGAAATTAATGATTTCGATACCGTCAGAGATAAGATTAAAAAATTTTTAAATGGAGATACTAGTGAAGTTATTTCTTTCTATAGAAAGAAGATGGAAGAAGCAAGCGACAATCTTAATTTTGAGCAAGCTGGTGAATACAAGCAAATAATTCAAAGCATTAATGCCACTACTGAAGATCAGAAGATAATGATGAAAGACAAAGTAGATAGAGACGTTTTTGCTTTCTCAACTAGAGAAGGATATGTTTGCATGTTGTTTCTCCTTTATAGAAAAGGAATATTGCTCGGAAAGAATCTTTATATCAATGAAGTTACAGAGGATTTGAACGAAGAATTGCAAACAGCGATTTGTCAATTCTATTTAAATCATCCAAAGCCTAAAGAACTTATTGTATCTGATGAATCTTTAGGAGAGTCTTTAAAACAATTGCTGGATTTGGATATAGTAGTGCCTACACAAGGAATAAAGAAAGACATTTTGTCTTTAGCATTGGAAAACGCTAAAGCAGGATTAGATGCACATTTTATGACTGCAAGGCTTGAAGATGATACTTTAGATCTATTAAAAGATTTGCAGGAGAAACTCCATATGGATCGACTTCCACTGGAAATAGAATTGTTCGATAACGCTCATACACAAGGCCAAGATGCAGTTGGCGGGATGGTTACGTATGTAAACGGGAAAAAAGCTCCTGAACTATATAGAAGGTTTAATATTCATCAGCCGAACAAAGCAGATGATATGGCTTCTATGAGAGAAGTTATTTATAGGCGCTGCTCAAGAATTGTAAAAGATAATTTAAAAGCACCTGATTTGATAATTGTGGATGGTGGTATCACTCAGGTCGAAGCTGCGATAGATGCTATTTCAAGGTCTAATATCAAAGGTGTTAAATTGGCAGGCTTAGTAAAAAACGATAAACATGAAACAAATTCATTGATGGATGGGGATACTGGTGAATTGATTCCGTTGGATAAAAAGTCACCTCTATTTTTCTTGCTGATGAGAATGCAGGATGAAGTTCATAGATATGCTATTACCACACATAGAAATAAGAGGGCTAAGTCATTATTTTCAACCTTTTTTGATGATATTCCAGGGGTTGGAGATAAGAAAAAAGAAAGATTATTGAATGCCTATCCGACAATGGATTCTTTATTAAATGCTACTGTTGGTGAAATAAGCCAGTTAACGGATGATAAAACGGCAAGACTTATTTTTGATAAAATTCAAAAATCTAAGAAAGTTGAAGAAAATTTGAGCAAAAGGGCCAAAACTCTATTTAATTGATAATATCTTTAATTTGTAAAAAAAAAAAAAAAGCAGCTCATTACATCAGCTTTGAATATTTAACATAATGAAGTATAATTTTTAGTATAAATAGGTATTTATACTAAATTAAAGAGCTATGAAAACTAAGAAAGTCGGAAATTATATCCTTCAATTTGTATTCGCTATTCTCGGCTTGGCTTCTTGTTTGATTTTTTATTCTTTTAAGATAAACTATTTTGATTTAGAAGCTGATAAGATAGCTTTGACTTTGTCCTTAGTCTTTCTTTCTTTTATTGTTTTGATTGAGTTTGTCTCGATGTTTATCATATACGATTCCACTTACCATACTTTTGTATCTTCTCTTTTTATTTTGCTTTGTTATTTGTTTTCACCAGATGTGATAGACATCGTCTATTATGGTGTGGAGATAGCTCCTATAATTCAATATGTAATCTCTAGTGTTCATTTTCTTCTGTTTCTAGCTTCAGTATTCTTTACACTTAATTTTATTGATTTCAGATATAAAATTTTTGTTGGCTCCTTCAATAAAATGATAGTTCTATTATTCTCGTTGGGCTGTTTTATCTTATATTGCGCTTTGAATTATTTTGGATATGGTATATTTGTGTTAGCAATTTATGCAATAGCAACAATGTTGTTTTGTATAAACAATCAAAGGAAAATCACCGATGATGATTTTATCTTTTATGTTTGTGAAAATATTGTCTTTGCATTGCTCGGAATGGAATTGTTTTTTCAAATTGCCGATATCTTAAAAGTTGAAACTTATGGCGTAGGCTTGTTCTATGCTTTTTCAATCGTCATCCTCTATATCTCAATCTATATATATTTTATATTTTCAAATGTTAAAAGAGCATTGAAATCCTATGAATATGAGAAAGAGCTCAAAGAATTGGAGAGCGAAGTTTTGATGAAACAAATCAATCCTCATTTTCTATTCAATTGCTTAAATGCTGTTCAGAATATATATCACGAGAATTTGGAACAAGGAGATAACTTTTTAAATTTGTTTTCAAAATATTTGAGAAATCATGTTTCCCATTTTAGGAAACCTCTTATTTCTTTTGAAGAAGAACTTGATGGAATTGATGGATTTGTAAGGCTAGAAGAAATGAAACGTTCCATTCATTATAACGTCGAATATGATGTTGAATTTATGGATTTCTATGTTCCGCCTTTTTCTCTTCAAGTGTTTGTTGAAAACTCTATAAAATACGCAAGAACAGAGAGCAAAGAAGATGGCGAAATTGTCATTTCCACTAGAAGTTCTAATGAAAACATTATCGTTATCATAAAAGATAATGGTGTGGGATTTAATCCTAAAGCTATAAAGAATTTATCTTGTGGAATGATGAACGTAAAAAGAAGATTGGAATTATCTTTATCAGCTAAGGTCTTAATAAATAGTGTGATAGGAACAGGTACTACAATCACTATTTTAATACCTATTACAGAAACAAATTTGCTTTCTTTTAAGGAGGAGTTGAAAGGATGAGAATAATCATAGTTGATGATGAAATGAAAGCATTAAATACATTTCTTGAAGATATTATGTCTGAGGAACAAATGGAGTATCATTTCTTTAAAGATGATGAAGATGAAATATTAAAATATATTGATAAAAGAAGAGTCGATGCAGCTTTTTTGGACATCAATATGCCAAGTATTTACGGCATTGATTTAGCAAAGATTTTAATATCTCATTGTCCGGATATAAAGATAGCTTTTATCACTGGTTCCACCAAGGATGAAAGCAATTTGCCTGAAATAGTCAGAGATCATTGCATCGGATTCATTTATAAGCCATATGATAAAGAATCTCTATGTCATTATTTGAAAGTGGTTAAAGAGCAAACTAATATTTTGAAAGTAGTTATGTTCGATACATTTAATTGCTTTTTAAACGATAGAATCGTCAGATTTTCTTCCAATAAATCTATGGAATTATTTGCTTTACTTCTTGTGTATAAAGGAAAAAACTTATCCATGAGCGATGCTATAACGCAATTATGGCCTGATTATGATTTGGATAAGGCTAAGATTTTATATAGAGATGCAGTTTGGAGATTGAGAAAGACCTTAAAAGATATAGGCTTTAATTGTGTATTGTTTTTCAGGGGCTCCTTAGGCCTAAGGAAAGAAAACATCCAATGTGATTTTTGGGATTATTTGGAAGGAAAGAATAATGATTTCCATGGTGAATTCTTGAAAAGTTTTGATTGGAGCATAGAATATTTAGGAATGCTAGAAGATATCAGTGATAAAAGGAATTAGAATCATAGAAAACACTTGACTTTTCTCTTGCTGTAGTCTATCATTACAAATCGTCGGAAGACATAGGAAAGTAGAGCACCCGCTCTCGCCGGATGGACATAGCCCGTCGGCCAAAAGCCTTGAAATTCACACTATAGAAATTTCATGTGGCGGGTGTTTGTCACCCGCCTTTTTTCTATGTTGGTCCGTCCATATAAATAAAGGAGGATTAGGAGTGTATCCTAACCAACGTCCAAAGAAAAAGAGCAATGAATTAGTCAACGAGTTCATTCCCTACAGATTTAAAAATATCCGTGTGGTTTTTCCAGACGGAAGATCGCAGGTTTTGAGTCGTGACGAAGGCCTCCGCCAGGCAGAAGCCTTAGGACTTGATCTCTATTGTATCAGTCCTAATGGTAACCCTCCGGTGTGCAAAATTCTTAATTACTCTAAGTATTTGTTTGAGAAGAAGAAAAAAGAGAAAGAGATGAAGAAGAATCAAAAGGAGATTGAAGTTAAAGAAGTTCGCTTCACTCCTCTTACAGATCTTCATGATCTCGAGACCAAAGCTAACCAAGCCATCAAATTCCTTGAAAAAGGAAATAGAGTCAAGGTTTCACTCTTTGTGAAGGGAAGAATGATCAGCAAGATGGATGCTGCTGACAATAAAATCAATACCTTCTTAGATTTGGTCAAAGAGTATGGTACTTGTGAGAACAAGCCTACACTTGAGGGTAAATATTATTTCTGCTACGTCAACCCTATTTCAAAGAAGTAGCTCGAAAGGAAAGGTTTATTCAAAATGGCAAAAGCAAAGTTTAAGACAAAAAGAGCCGTCGCAAAGCGTTTCAAGATTACTGGAACCGGCAAGGTGAAGAAGTACAACCAAAATACATCCCACCTCGCTTTGAGTAAAACACACAAGCAGAAGGTCAACCTTCGTCATGCCCGTTACCTCAACAAGACTGATGGTAAGGCAATGAAGGCACTTATCAGCAAGTAATCAGGAGGATAGAGAATTATGAGAGTCAAACGTGGTTATGTTCTTCGTCGCAAGCACAATAGAGTTTTGAAGCTTGCTAAGGGTTTCCGTGGATCCCGTCACAGATTGTTCAAGACTGCTAATGAAGCAGTTCTTCACTCACTTCACTACGCCTATGTCGGACGTCGTGACAGAAAGAATGATTTCCGTAAGCTTTGGATCAGCCGTATTTCTGCTGCTGCAAAGGCAAATGGAATCAGCTATTCTCAATTGATTCATGGACTCAATCTAGCTAATATCAAGCTTAACCGTAAGATGCTTTCCGAGATTGCTATCTCCGATCCTGCTCAATTCACATTGATTGTTGAGCAAGCTAAGAAAGCTCTCGGCGAGAATGTCAAGGCTTATAACACTGAGTATTCTGCTGCTAAGATTACTATGTCTAATCCTTCTGCCGCTGTCGCTCCTACCAAGGCTGAAGCAGTTGCTGCTTTGAATGCCAAGAAGGCTGCAGCTAGCAACAAGTAATTAACTCTTTTCTTTCGTAAATGCACCTTTGGGTGCATTTTTTTATTGCATAATAATAATACAAATAGTACAATTAATACAGAGGAGGGGGCATATGCAATTTAATAATACGGATCCGATTTATGTTCAGCTTAAGGATTATTATAAAAAGATGATCCTTATGGGTGTTTTTAAAAACGGTGAACCTCTTCCTTCAATCAGAGACGTGGCATTGGAAAACAGAGTAAATCCTAATACTGTGGCCAAAGCTTTTTCTTTGCTGAAGGATGAAGGATTTGCTGATTCATTACCTAAGAAAGGCTATTTTGTCAAATCGGAAAATGAACTAGGAAGAAAGGATAAACTTGAGTCTTTAATCAATGATATCTTACGTCTAGGCTATTCGATAGAAGAAATTGAAGAAATCGTTAAGGAGAAAAAGGGTAAATTATGATTGAAATTAAGAATATCAGTAAAAAACTTGGGAACACTTTAGCTGTGAATCATTTTTCAATGGTTTTCAAAGAAGGCATTTCAGGAATTGTTGGAGAAAACGGAGCAGGAAAATCCACCCTGTTCAGATTGATTTCAGGTATTTATGAACCAGATGAAGGCGAGATTCTTATCGATGGAAATAAATCTTTTAGCAAAAAAGCTAAAGAAAATTTGTTTTTTCTAACTGATGATCCATACTCACCTAATTATTCGACTCTAAAGTCTATGACTGAATTTTATGCTTCTTTATTTGATATGGATTTAGAAAGATGTAAAGCCTTGATTGAAAAAACAGGACTTGATCAAAAAGAGAACATCAATAATTTTTCAAAGGGTATGAGGAGGCAAGCTTTTTTATGTGTCGCATTATCTATGAAAGCTAAGTATCTTTTGTTGGATGAAGCTTTCGACGGCTTGGATCCACTTGCCATGGATTGGATCAAAGAAGAAATTATAAGAAAGTCTATGGAAGATAAGAGCTGTATCTTAATAGCTTCTCATAATATTGAGACATTGAACAAACTAGTCGATAAGTATTATGTTCTTAGAAAAGGTACATTGGCTACTACCAGCGATGAGCAATCGATGAAGAATGAGTTCATTTGTTTACAGTGCTACTTTTCCAAAGATGTTTGTGTTGATGATATAAGAAAATTAGGGGTTTATGTTTTGGGCTTTAAGAAAATTGGTGCGGTCTATGAAATATCCGCAATAAAGCAAAATGACACAAAAGACAAGATTGTAAATGGATTGAATCCTACTATTTGCGAGGAGCTTCCTATATCTCCAACTGATTTAATTGCTTTAGAGATGGAATATTCAAGAAGAAAGGAGTTTATCAATGAATAAGAGATATTTCAAATGGCAGTTTAAAAACTGGATTTCGTTGTCAGTTGTAACTTGTTTAGTCATGTTGTTGGTATTCCTGATTACTATCATGAATATTAATGTCGTCCCTTCTGTATCAACGAATAAAGATTATACATCCTTGCCTACTAATACCCCCTATATAGGATTGACTATTGCTGCTGGACTTATGTCCCTTGTCATTCCTGTCTTTGTTTGCAAGTATAGATTTAAAAGGAGAAGTGCGGATGTATTTGGAGAAGCTCCTTTTGATAAAGGAGAATTGTTGAGAACAAGGGCTCTAATCGGATTGATAATACTTCTTGGGGCTTATACTCTAGTATTTATTATTGGAAGTATTGTTATTGTAATCAAACAAGTCTATTACAATTCTATGGTTGATTCTGCTTATAAATTAGGCTTGATAGATTCACCATACTATTACAATTATGGAATGGTTATTCTCTATTGGTTATTTTATTTGATTTGTTTAGGTCTAGCATATTATTTAAATGTTTATATTGCTTCCTTAGGTACGAATAATTTTAATTCAGTTGTTTATCTGCTTATTGCAACTGTTGTCTTGTCTCTTAATGTTTCTCTTATTTCAAGATTCTTGAATTCTATATCTTCAAGTATTGATTCTATTTATCCTTATGCTCCTATAGGATGGTTGTATGGAATAGTTGTGGGATTTATGTGTTTTGAAAGATCGATAGTTAATAATTCATTTATGCTTACTTTTGATGTTGATATGCCGAACACAATAATGATTGTCGTGACTTCAGTTGTCTTTATAGGTTTATCTATTGCTTCAATTGTTTTTGTTAATAAAGGCTATAAAGAATATCCTGAAGATTTTGGAAAAGCTAATCCTACCAAGCTTTTACCGCAACTCTTTATACATATTATGTTCTTTATCTTGGCATGGAGTACAGCATCATCTTCACTGTTGAACTTACTCTTTATCAGTGTAGTATCTGCTATTTCTTCATTCATAATGTATGGCCTAAGCTATTACTTGTGTACTGCAGTCCTAACAAAAAGATTTAATTTATCTAAGTTAGATTGGATATCTTATTTAACTAATATTGGAATCTGCTTAGTGCTGGTATTAATTAAAATTGGATTCAATTATAATTCATAAATTGAATTCTTGAAAAGCAATAAGTTAGTTGCTCATTCTTAGTTATCTAATTCAAAATTGAGTTGCGACTCAATGAAATCAGCATAGTATGCTTTCTTAGATAAATAGGGGATGAATAATGAGATTGACCGATATAGGTCAATCTTTTTTGATATTTATTTGCTTTTATATGAATAATAAGGGTTTTAATAGCAGAACTATTATAAATGAAAAATTAATCTAAATTTGTGGATTTAGCTTTTTCCAATTCCACGTATTGATATTTAAAGTCTTAAATAATGCATTATGCATGAATATGTATGAAATTACTTAAAGTATAAATATGAAAAAATAAATAGGAATTTGGTTTACCTTTGCTGTTTGCGATGATGATTATAGAATCTCTCTTACATTAGCTTGTTATTAAAATGATTGGATAGGTATCTTACTTTCAAAGCTAACGAAAGAAGTATGTTTGTAAGCATATGAGGAGCCATGAAGAAATACTTACAAAAAAATAAGTTTTTTTCTTAAATCACTTGCATTATTAGTTGCTAATGTGTATATTCTTAATCGTCGCGCTAACTTAGCTCAGAGGTAGAGCTCTCGGCCGTTAACCGAGTGGTCATAAGTTCGATCCTTATAGTTAGCGCCATTTAGAAAAAACACCCACCTTTGGTGGGTTTTTTTGTATCGAACTTATTCCTCACTCGGCTAACGTCCGATCCTAGAAAAGTCATAAATTCAAGCTATTCAAAACCAAAGAAAAAATTGAAAACGACAGAAGATTGTTTGTAAATAAAATAAATGTTAGGGCATGAATGGAATTAACAATTAAAAGGAAAAAATAATAATCAAGATAAGTGGCTTAAAAAATAAACGATTTATATTCTAAAGTAAGGTAACTTATTTTTTTGCTTTAATTTTCATTATTTCATGTATGAATTAGAGAAAATCAGTTAAATAATAATTTTAAAAACTCGGTATTGTGATTTTTGAAATGATCATTTTCTCAACTTACAAACTCATATATTTTGAGAGCTGAAAAAGCTCTTAAGATGCAAGACAAAAGTAATTTTTCTTTCTTGCAAATTATAGTCGAGGTCCGTGGGAACACCGGAATCCTAAAGCCTCCTACGAAGAGGAAATTTGCCTTCGGCAAATAGTTCATCTCAAAGGTCGTTAATCTATGCAGGGTAATTTAAAAATTACCCTGCTAACTTTGATTCAAAAGATATTTTTTATCATAAATAATTAGGAGGTTGATTTATGTCATTTCTTAACTACACTTATCGTTTATATCCTACTAAAAAAGAGTGTATTAAAATAAATCAAATAATTACTCTTTATAAGAAAATTTGTGATAGGTGTTTTAAGTATGGAATCCTATATTTTGAAAAAAATAAAGACTATCCTAGTTTTAAAATTTTATATGATCTTTGCAACATGAAATGCTCGAAGGAATACGATGTGATAGTCAAGAATTCTGAAATCATAAAAGCAGCTATTTATGATGTTTTAAAAATATATGATTCTTTGAAAAAAGGTAAAACAAATGATAAACATCAAGAATGGCAGAATAGAGAATATTTTACTTTTATAGCACCTTGTTATGAAGAAATTCTTAAATTCGAAAAAAATAGGCTAATTTATTCAAATGTCTTAGTTTCTAAAGTAAAAATTCACAGAAATATAAATGGTGTAATAAATAAGATGACTATCATTAAACAAGGCGATAAGTATTATTTAATTGTTTTAGTTAGAAAAAATGATATTAAACCTAGTGAAACAATTAAGAAGATTATTGGTCTTGATGTAGGTGTTCATCACTTCTTAACAATGTCAAATGGCAATATTATCGATAAAGATTTGGAATACAAAAAAGATGAGCTGAGGTTAAAGAGATTAAGAAGAGTGATGAGCAAAAAAAATCAAAGGAGGTTCTAATTGGAAAAAGATAGTTAATAAAATTGGAAAATTAGAGAGAAAGATAAGAAAAAGAAGAGAAGACTTTCTACATAAAATCAGTAAAAAACTAATTGAGAAATATGACTTGATTTGTACTGAAAATCTGAAAGTAGAAAAATTTATTAGAAGGGGGAAATCTTATGGAAAGATATGGTCTGACATCAGTTTTTATAAGTTAACAAAAATGTTTGAATATAAAGCTAAATTATATGGAAAAAAATACATTAAAGTATCGCAGTTTTTTCCTTCATCTCAGCTTTGCTCAAACTGTGGTTTTAGAAATTATGAGCTAAAAAATCTAAGCATTAGAAATTGGAAATGTCCCGTTTGTTTAAAGGAACACGATCGAGATATAAATGCCGCAAAAAATATAGCAAATCAAGGCTTAAAAATTCTTAAAGTTTGAACTTGTTATAATTTTACTACTATACAAATGAGAAAAAATATTGTCTAATTGTAATGCTGAAAACGCTATCTAATTGGAAAGCATTATAGGAAAGGTAAACATATAAAAATGGCAATTACAGTAATTAAAGTCTTCCCCACTGAAGACCAAAAACAGTGGATATCTAGTGAAATATCTTGGTGTAGAACTGGATATAATTTGTGTATGAGTCTTATGGATGATACGTACAGAGATGAAAAGAAGTTGATGTGTATAAGTGAGTTGTTCAATTACTTTCAAGGGTTTCTCGATAGAAATCCGAATGAGTTTATTAAGAAGGCTGATATGTATGCGATATTCAATACTATTTCTTATGTTCATAAATCTTATAAAAATTTCATAAAAACTCAATCAGATAATAAGAAAGTAGATCCTCCTTATTTGCTGGTTGACTCAGAAAAATCCTATGCAACTTTCAATCGTGTTATAGATGAAAAACGTGTTATTTCATTCAATCCTAAGACTAAGATGATATTTGTACCTAAGCTTGAATATTTAAAAACGCAAAAGAATGATATAAATCTTAGCAATGTTAAGATGGTTAAGATTCTTGAAAATAATGATGGAAATTATTATGTTGTTTTACTTTATGAAATCAGTAAGAACTCTTCAAAAGCACTATTGTTCAAACAATACTTATTTGATGAAGTATTGAAAGAACTGACAAGACAGGAAATTATGTTAATCAGCGATTCTAAAGGAATGAAGGATGCGGCAACCCAAAGAATTTTGATGTATTTAAAACTATTGAATGAGAGCGATAAAATTAAAGAAGATATTATCAAAAAAACTTTGAAAAATGGTGATGAATCAGGGGATAATGAAGTTGATGATGGTTCAAAAGTTGAAACTGACAAGTGATATTATCAATTTGTCATAGCTTCTAAAGTTGCATATAATTCATTTACTTCTTCTTGCTTTGAATCTATTGATTTTTGCAAGCTATTAAGTTTTTCGGAATTAGTATAGAATTCAGGGTCATCAATCTTTGATTTTAATTCCTTTATTTCTTCTTCCTTCTTTGAGATTTTTTCCATCAAGTGTTCGATGGTGTATTCTGATACCTTTTTAGGCTTTTCTACTTCAATTGTTTTATCTTGGACCTTTACCGTTTTGGTTTGAACGGGGTTGTTGATCATTGACTTTTCTTGTTCCATGATTAGTTTTAATCCCGTGTCACGGAATTCGGAATATGATCCGACATGGAAATAAGGATGAGTGTTGTGAAAATAAAGAATCTTATCAGCAATAACATCGATGAAGTCACGATCGTGGCTGATTACAATAAGCGTACCCTTGTAATTGCTTAAGGCATCTTCCAATTCGCTTTTAGTCATTAAGTCTAGATGGTTGGTAGGTTCATCCAATATTAGAATATCGTAGTTCATTAAGCAAAGCTTTGCTAAAATGACACGCATTTGTTCCCCACCAGACAAAGAGTCAACAGTCTTTTTGTTGTCGTCATCATATGTGAAAGAGAACTTTCCTAAATGATCATAGATTTGTTGATCTTCCATTGTTGGAAATAAGTCTTTGAAATAACCAAAAATTGTTCTAGGGTCTTGAACATTCATAAAATCTTGTTGGAGATAACCTATATTGAGTCTTGTCATAAATTCTATATCACCGCTCTTAGGCTTTATCTTGCCCATTAAAGTTTTGATGAATGTAGTTTTGCCGGCTCCGTTAGCCCCCATTACTACTAGGTGATCTTGTCCTCTTAAAGTGAAATTAATATCACTAATAAGAGTATTGCCGTCGGAGTATCCTATAGATACATCTTTAAATCTAATAAGCTCTCTTTTTTCTCTAGTTTCACCCTTGAAATCTATATGAACCTTGTTCTTTTGAATAGTAGGCTTATCTATTGCATTCGCCTCTAATCTAGCCAATTTCTTTTCACGGTCATGAGCACGAGAAACGAATCTAGGCTTTGGCATATAGAAAGTGATAAAACGCTGGATTTTAGCCATTTCTTCTTGTTGATGGTTATAGGCTTTTAGTTGTATTTCATATCTGTGCTTTTTCTCTAAAGCGTATTTATCATAATTTCCATAATAAACACTTAGAGTTTTGTTTTCTAACTCTAGTATTTTATTAGCTATATTGTTGATGAAAGCTTTATCGTGTGAGACAAATAAAAGAGCGCCTTGATATGATTTTAAATAGTCTTCAAGCCATTCTATTGTGACAATGTCCAAATGATTGGTAGGTTCATCTAAGATTAGAATTTCAGGATTTAATAATAAAAGCTTAGAAAAAGCCATTCTTGATTTTTCACCACCGGAAAAGGTGCTTATTTTTCTATTCCAAACATTCTCTTGGAAGCCGAACATATTTAGAATTGTCTTAATCTTATATTCGTAATCGTATCCACCTGATCTTTCTAGTTCCGCTTCTTTTTTTGCATATAAATCTTGAAGCTGTAAATTTGAAGGATCTAGCGACATTTTTGTACAAATATCGTTTATTTCATCTTGTATTCTTTTAGCCTTGTCAAAGACTTCACTTGCTTCTTCATATAAAGTTTGGTCTTTTCCAGAAATCACAGCCTGTGATAGATAGCCTATAGATAAATTCTTCTTTTTTATTATCAATCCTTCATCTGTGGGCAAATCACCCATAATCATCTTAAGAATTGTTGATTTTCCACCACCATTTGGTCCTATTAAAGCTATTCGCTCCCCGCTTTTTACTTCAAAAGTGACAGGATTAAATAATCTTTCCGCATCATAAACCTTACAGGCATTTTGAACCTGTAACAAAATTTCTGATTCCATATAAAACACCTCAAATTATATTAGTCTATTCTCTTTTCTACTAATGGAAGCATATCTGGATAAATAGGAGATGTCTCAAACGAATGAGCTAATTTTCTTTGAGCATTTTCCAAATTAGGTCTATCAGAGTGAATTACCATAATTGTTTCACCTTTGTGGACTTTGTCCCCAATCTTTTTCTTTAGAGTAATACCGGCGGCGTGATCGATGACATCTCCTTCTTTTTCACGACCACCACCTATTTGGCAAGACACTAATCCAATCGTTTTTGCATCCATTGATTTTACAAAACCATCAGATACAGCTTTGACATCTACGTTGTAAGTTGCCTTAGGAAACAAACTTGTATCTTTAACGAATCTAACATCTCCACCTTGTGCTTCTACCATTCTGCAGAAACAATCAAAGGCCATTCCATTTTGAATGACTTCTTCAAGTCTTTTTCTTGCTGTTTCCATATTGCTAGCAACATGAGCCATAATCAATAAAGTGGAACCTGAGGAATAGCAAATTTCCATAAGATCTTTTGGCCCATTTCCATGTAGAGTATTGATAGCTTCTATTACTTCGTTGCTATTTCCTACTTCCATTCCTAAAGGTTGGTTCATATTGGTTATTTCAGCACATGTCTTCTTACCGGCTCTTTTTCCTATTTCTACCATTAATTTTGCTAATTTTGTAGCTTCATCAATGTTTCTCATAAAAGCTCCACTACCATATTTGACATCGAGAAGTTGAACATCTGAACCATCAGCAAGCTTTTTACTCATTATAGAAGAAGCGATTAAGGGAATGGCTTGAACTGTAGCTGTTACATCTCTTAAAGCATAAAGTTTTTTATCTGCCAAGCATATTTCATTGGATTGCCCAATGATAGCCAATCCGATTCTTGTTACTTGATCTATAAATTTTTCAGTGGATAATTGCACTTGAAATCCGGGGATTGATTCAAGCTTATCCAAAGTTCCACCTGTATGTCCTAAACCACGACCACTCATCTTTGCAAATTTGACACCACAAGCGGCAAGCATAGGGCCTAAAACTAATGATACCTTATCTCCAACACCACCTGTAGAGTGTTTATCTACCTTTATTCCTTTTATTGGAGATAGATCAATAATCTTTCCAGAATGAAGCATCGCATTAGTTAAGTCGAATGTTTCTTCATCACTCATTCCGTTAATGCAAATAGCCATCAACAAAGCGGAGGCCTGGTAGTCAGGAATATCTCCATCTGTATATGCTTTTACAAAATAATCTATTTCAGCTTTGGTTAATACTTCTTTGTTTCTTTTCTTATCGATAATGTCATACATCCACATATTCAAGTCCCCCTAGATGTTTATATTATACAAAAAGTATAGATAGAATGGTAATTATTAGAATTATTGTCTCTCAAATAAATTGATAACTAAATCATTTAACTTTGCATAGTTAGTAAGACTTATTTTCTTTGAAATATACTTATCCATAGGCTTCAATTCTTTATATGAAATCGGATGTATATTCAGCCTTTGATTTGATAATAATATCGAAATTTTATCGCCGTTGAAAATCAGTGCGTAATCACATGAAAAAGTATTGTTGATGAAATCTAATAATTTAGTTATGTTGACATTACTTACTAGATAATTTTTTTGAATTTCATCTTCGTAATAAACACAATTTTTTTCGATTGATTCCGTATCGCATTTCAAATTATTTCCAATATATGGACTGATTTCTAAGTCAGAGTTTTCCTTTCTAATCTCAATTCTTTTACTGAAAGACCAAGATTTGTTTTCAAAGATACATACAGTACCATTAAAAATTTCGTTTTGATCTAGAGTATTGCTTTGAGTTCTTGGCTTAGTTCTCAAGCCTTTTCTTATGTCTAATAAAGTTGTGGTACCATTATTGAAGGAAAAAATAGCATCTTCATTCAACTGATCTATGACAGAGACATCTATTTCATTGGCGACTAAATAATTTCTATCAATCGGGAAATTAGTGTTTGTCGGTTCAACCTTAAATGTTTCATTAAATAATTGATTGTTCAAGCATCTAATCCATTGCTTGGGAAAGAATGTTGGAATAATCAAAATAACAAAGCAAATGATGGTTAAAGAAAGGAAAATATATAGGAAGATTTTTGCTAATGGCGAAGCATTCTTATTAAAAGCAACAACCGATAGGGATACGGATATCATTGCAAATAATAATGTGAATACTAAAAAAGGAATTCTTAGTTTTGATCCCATTTTTCCTTTTCTCATTTTGTTTATTTGTTTTTCACTTAATGGCAAATTTTCTTTTTTCATATACTTTTCCTCTTCTTATTAAAAAAAGGGCGGAAAACCGCCCTTTGCTTGAAACTGTTCGGATTATTCGATAGAAAGGGTCAACCAGCGATCGTTGTTATCACCAGAGTTGTTATCATAGATACGTACATAGATGGTGTGCTCGTTCTCATCACCAGTATATTTGATAAAAGACTCAGGTTGAATGTAAACATAGGCTTGGTCGCCAGACTCTGACAATACTTCAAGAGCATTCTCGGGTAAAATCATATTTTTTGCTTTTCCGACCAAGGTATAACCATGGTTAGAATCTGCGGGAACAGGAACAACTTTTCCACTAGAGCGGACAAACTTGATGAGTCCCTTGTGAATAATTCCTTTCCAGAAATATTCCTTTACACCATAAATACCAGAAACCTGTGATTTGAATTGGTGAGCAGCATCGATCTTGTTGTTTCCTTCAACGATATAAAGATCCTCGGTACCTACCCAATTTGATTTAGGCTCATCAACAACAACCTTCTCTACCTTCTCTACTTTCTTCTCTACCTTGGGCTCTTCTTTAACAACAGCTTTCTTTAAAGCTTTTCCATTTCTTCTCTTTGCCATATATATTTTTTCCTCTTTTCTATTTAACGACGCTAATTATTATATAGCAACATTTTAAAAAATCACTTTATTGTTGTATTATTGAAAGGGCTTTGGTACGGAGGTTCTATTATGGAAGAAAAGGATTATAAAGATTTACTTTCTTGCTTGAATGAAGAACAATTTACTAAATTTATTAATTCATTGAATGACGATCCCATAAAAGGAGCTTGCTATAATCCTAAAAATATTTCTTTTGAAATAGTTAAGGAAGATATTTTTGGTGCGTTAAATGAAGAATATGGATTTTTATCTTATCCTTTCGGCACTCTTGTTGGAAATGACCCTTTATATTTTGGTGGAGCGTTTTATCCTTTAGATCATTCTTCTTTTGCAGTGAGTAGGAATTTATCTTTGTTTCTCAAGGACAAGAATGATTTAAAAATATTAGATTTATGTGCTGCACCAGGTGGAAAGTCAATAGCCTTATCTTCCTTGATAAAACCGAGTATTTTAGTGTGTAATGATATATCTTTTAAAAGAGCTGAAGTTTTAAAACTCAATGTAGAAAGATCTGGAATAGAAAATGTTGTTGTTACCAGTCAGGATCCACATGCTTTCTTGAAAGATTTTGAAGGATATTTTGATTGCGTAATTTTAGATGCTCCTTGTTCAGGCTCTGGTATGACAAGGAAAAAAGAAAAGATGGAAGATGATTGGTCTTGGGAAAAAGTCGAGAAATTAGTTCCTATACAGAAGGATTTAATTGAATTGGCTTATAAATTAGTCAAAAAGAATGGTTTAATTTCATATTCAACTTGTTCTTATGCAAAGCAGGAAGATGAACAAATCGTTTGTTATTTGATGGAAAATCATGAAGTAGAATTGTTAAACATTCCTGATGATGGATCCTTGAAAGGAATTGAAGGAATTGGAAGACGCTATATTCCGGGGCTTTATAAGGGCGAAGGCCAATATCAATGTATTCTAAAGAAACTTGGCGACTCCAAAGAAAATGATTTTCAACCGATCGAGTATAAAAGAACAATCAAAGGCTTTGATAATTTTTACGCTGTTAAATATAAGGGAATTGATAGATTGTTTTCTAATATGGATAAAAGATTTTTATCTTTAAATCCTTTAAAGATTGGTTATGCAGTCAATGATTTGACTCCTTATGCAAAATGCCCTTATGATTGGGACCTTTGTCATGCAAATGGAATATTTGAAAGCCTAGATTTGAATCTAGATAATGCAAAGAAATACATTAGAGGTGAAGATTTGCTTCTGTCGACTGATATTTTTGAAGACAAGATTATTGTTGCTTCATACAAAAAAATGCCTTTGGGTTTCCTCAAAGGCAAAAAAGGTAGATTTAGAAATTACCTTCCAAAAGGGTTAAGAATCCATTGATCAAATCTTAGTTTGATTCAATGTATATGTCTCATAATTCTCAATACCGGATTGCTTAATTGTCGTATCATCGCTAAGAGTGATGAATGAAATCATTTGTTTTTCATTGATTTCAATTTCAACTATATCCTGATCCAAGAAAATTCTTAAAGAAGTGACTTGGTCTTTGACTGGGATTTTGGCGACATTGATTCTAACATGACCTTCTTTAGGCAGATCGGATATATTTCTTCTATCAACATGAAGAATGCCATCAGTTCTATAAATGCCCAAACCACCGACAGCGATAGATGAACTATCTCTTAAGTTGGCAGTTATCAACAAAGGAAAATGTGTCTGCCTAATTTTTTCATCGTTAGATTTATATATCATTCTTTGAGTGATTATTGGATGAATATAAGTTTCTATCGATCCATCACTGTTGCATGTCACACGTCTAGGCAAAGTTATCATTCCCATAGACCCTTTAATATCATGAGTCATTTTTGTTGAACACATTATGTATGGTAGGTTTCTAGTATCGTAGGCGACTTTAGGAGCTCTGACATCAAATCCGTAATCTAAAGGAATAAGGGAATTTACTTCAATTTTAAATTTGCATTTTTCAAAATCGATAGTACCACGTCCAACAAAGACTTTGAACTCAGGTAATTGTTCCCTTTCCATTTTTATCTTGGGAAAATTGGATTCTAATGTAACCAAATAATTGTCTTCTGACTTGAAGAATTTTATTGTTCTAATCTCTTCATCTTCTTTTTCTAAAAGTTGTTTTCCGACATATTGATAGGAAAAAGAACCATCTTTTTCTTTAATAGCTTTAATGAACCCTAAGGCCTGTTTCTTTGATTTGATATCTTTGGCTAGGAAAGTGATGAATCTAGTGCTATCGTCAATCTTATATGCTTCAGGGTCTTTGATAGATCCACTTTCAAATCCCATTTCGACAAAATTTGAATCAGAGAATAATGTCTCTTTCTTTTTTACATTATCAAATTCTGAGCTAGTAGTATCAAATGAATGACAAGCCATCAAGTTGGTTTTTATCGGTGTGTTATGAACATATGAATTAACATCGTCCATATCGCGAGTTGTATAATTGATTCCCATGTAATAAAGAACCATACCAGACTCATCTTCGAGACAGCTTCCTTCATATGCACCATCGAAATCATTAGTCTTAGTCGAATAAATGGCTATTGGTTTGGATTTCCAAAAGATTAAGTCATCGCTCTCAGCATGACCCACAAATCTATGTGAGGAATAAAGTCCGAAAGGAAAATGCTCGAAAAAGATATGATACTTTCCTCGACTATATAAAGATCCAAATGATCTGTACATAGCGTTTTCTCTCGGTGAAGCGTGAGCTTTAGGTCTTACAGTTTTTCTCAAGTTGTTCATATCTTTGTTCATACCTTCATTATAATCTAAAGCAATATAGATTGATTAAGTTTTTTAATTGTTTTGCAAAAGAAGTGCATAAAGTGAAAACCTTGCAAAGAAATTTGTTTCAAATCGCTATCAAACCTTGCTTTTATATCAATTAAGGATTATTATTAACAAGCTTTATAGAAATTGACAGCTTTTTAGCTGCATGTAAGGAGGATATCCGATGTCTAGAAGAGATCAACTTAACCTTTCAAAAGGACCATCTACCGGAAATATGCGTAGCCACTCACTTCGTGCTACTCGTCGTGTCTGGAATGTGAACCTTCACTGGGTAACAATCCCTGTTGATGGAAAGCCTACCCGTGTACGTATTTCAACTCGTACACTTCGTACTATTCGCAAGTCCCAAAAGTTGAACAACAAGCCTGCCGAGACTGCTGAGTCAACCAATAACTAATTGTTGTTTGTCAAATAACAAGGCTGTTAGAGAATTCGAGTTTGAAATCCGAATGCTCTAACAGTTTTTTTATACTTATTTTTAATGCCTTTGTGTTTTTCGATATATAGGCCTGGGAAACTAGAAATCGTTTCAATATCCTGTTCTTCTTTTGGCTTTCGAAGGTTTTAGCATTAATGTGTTCCACTTCTTCTCATCATTGCAATATTTCCTGTACGGATAGCTTCTACAAATGGAATAATAGAACGAGAAGCGAGGCTCTGAGTTTTTCTTTAAGGTTCCACGCCGAAAAGATATATGGCATTCCACCTGTGAATCAGTATTTCGTAACATCTCTAACTACTGATTTTTATTCTATTATGATTTGATTTCTCACAATTTTTCAATTTTCTTGGTTTGCTTTAGCATAAAATCTACTAATCGATTAGAAGCTCCTCCTGTTAAAATCCATTGAAAGTGAAGACATAAAAAAAGCTGTTAGAACCTTCAAATTTTAAATTTGAATATCTAGCAGCCTTGTTTATTTCTTCTTTTTAGATGTTAATTAATGAGTACAAGAATAGAATTGATTCCAAACAATAATTGGAATAAAGCTGTTGCTATGAATGCTCCCCAAATATAAGTGGCTAACCAATTGATTTTTGGTCTAACATAAATTGTGGCTCCATCCACTTCCGTCTTCTCCAATTTGTACCAATCATTTAATTTTGGATTGATCAATGGAATTGCAGAAATGATTGCAAGAGCAAATCCAATCCAAGCTATTACAGAATTCATATCGAATATTCCCGTCGTGTCTTTTAGTTCTTCGGTAGGAAGGAATGGCATGAAAACCCCGATTGCAATTACTGAGAATATAAATATGACGTTTAATGTAATCGGCAGTTTGACTGATTTCTTATAACTGATAAAACCGGTTAAATACATACAAATTGCATTTATTATGCAAAAAGCAAATTCAAAGTAATTAACTGATTTAACTAGCTCGATTCTTTCAGTTGTAAATACACCAACAAAATAGAAAGCAAATCCTGCCAATGTAAACAAGGAAGCTAAAGCAAGTATCGCAATTTGAATTACTCCATTTTTGCTATCGTTCAGCTCAGCTGGAAATGTATTTAACATTGATGTTCTAGGTGTGTTCAGGATTTTCTTTATGGTTTTGTTTGAATATAGCAAATAGGTAATGATGAAAATAATTGATAATGCATTGAAGATTATTGCTGTTATTGCACTTTGAGAAGATGTCATTTTATTACTCCTCCAACAACTGAATTATAATGCTACTCAATTATTAATATCTTTTATACCGAGAATTGACTCTTTTGCTTTGATTAAATCCTCGGATTTGCAAAGGTATGATCCAGAAACTAGCATGTCGACTCCACTTTCGACAGCCAATGGTCCAGTTATTCCATTTATTCCACCATCGACCTCGATTAGAGTATTAAGCTTGTTATTATCGATGAAATCTCTGAGGATTTTAATCTTGTCTAATCCTTCTTTTAAGAAAGCTTGACCGGATGCCCCTGGATGGACTGTCATGACCATTACTATGTCGAAAAGATATAGATGAGGTAAAACTTCCTTTACATCAGTTTCTGGATTGATGACAATTCCAATTTGTTTATCCTTTTTAAATGGTTTGATATCTTCAGCAAAAGAAGCAATGTTTTCAATTGCTTCGTAATGAACGAGAACACTATCAGCTCCCATTTCATAAAATTTAATGGCATGGGGCAAAGGATTAGTAACCATCAGGTGCACATTAGCTTTGAAACCTTCTGGTACTAATTGCTTATAAAGACTTTCTCCGAAAGATATATTGCTTACAAAATGACCATCCATAACATCGTAATGGAGATATGTGATTCCATTATCTTTCATTCTTTTTAATTCGGTGTTGATATTCTTAAAATCAAAAGACAAAATACTAGGCAATATTTCTAAGTGTTTCATTTTGTTTTCCTTCCCCATTCTTTGTGGCTAGACTTCTTCTCAAAACCATTATCTGAACTAGCTTCTTCCAATAATTTTAAATAATTGTTGTATGAATCTAAAGATAGGTTATCATCATTTACAGCCTGCTGAACAGCACAGCCTTTGATGTTATTATGCAGGCATCCCTTGAATTTGCATTCTTGTGAATAATCAAAGAATCCAGGGAAATCTAAAGCCAATTGATCTTTAGACAAAGTTAATGAAAAATCAGAGAACCCCGGAGTATCACCCAAATATCCACCCAAAAAAGGAAGAAAAGCAACTTCTTTAGTTTTATGCTCACCTCTTCCTAAGACAACCTCATTTCCTATAGCACGTTTGAAATTTTGGTCTAATCGATTTATAAGCGAAGATTTTCCTACACCTGTTTGACCCATGAATATAGAGACTTTCCCTTTAACTTTTTTTCTTATTTTCTCATCTTCATCGGGATTATTCTTTGAAGTTTTAAATATGGAATACCCTAACTTTTCATAATATTTAAGAAAGATATTTATTTTGCTTTTTTCGTCATTTGATGCAATATCCCACTTTGAAATTATAATAAAAGATGGCACATTTCCTTGGCTACAACTAGTTAAATATTTATCGAGCAAGAAAGTAGAAAAACTTGGCTCTTTTGCAGACACTATAACACCCGCCATATCTATATTTGCTACTCTTGGTCGCATCATTAAGTTTTTTCTTGGCGATATATCAAATATTTGGTTGTTATCATCTAAAGATACGATATCTCCGATGATGATATTACCTTTCCTTATATCGAGATTCTTCCTTCTTGGAGCAATTATATTATTACCATCACTGAGGTGTACTTGATAACCCAAAGAAGTAGACAAGAGTACTTTTCCTTTTTTTTCCATATTTAATCCTTTTTGAATATAGACTTGATTTTGTCCCAAATTGTCTTCTTTTTTATCATCTGCTCAGGATGTTCGATTATCTTTTGTATATCAGCACGCATATCGTATACGCTTTGATAACGTTTTAATGGGGATTTTTGTGTTGCTTTATAAATTACATCGCATATAGAATCAGGAACATTAGAATTAAATTTTTTTATGTTTGGAAATTTTTCATTGATTTGTTTCAAGCAGACATCAACTGGATTATCAGCTTCGAATGGCACGTTTCCAGTCACTAATTCAAAAAATGTCACCCCTAAAGCATAAATGTCGCTTTGTGGTGTTGCAATATGACCGCCAGCTACTTCTGGTGCAAGATAATGAACTGATCCGACAACTGCTTGAGTTCTTGTCACATGATTTGAGGCATTCATAAAAGTGGCGATTCCAAAATCACCTAATTTGATCGTTCCATCGGGAGTTAAGAAAACATTTTGTGGTTTTATATCTCTGTGTATGACATTGTTTTGGTGTGCGTAAAGAACTGCTGAGCAAAGTTGATTCATTGCATCCAATGCTTCTTGTGATGATAATCTACCTCTTTGATCAAGAACATCTCTCAAAGTTTTTCCTTTGATGAAATCTGTGATCATATATGGTCTTCCATCTTGAGTTCCGACAGTTATAACTCTTACAATGTTAGGATGGCTTAGTGAAGCTGTCGCTCTAGCTTCTCTATTGAATCTTTCAATATTTGTGGGATTTTTCAATGTATCTTCTTTTAATATTTTAATGGCAACATCTTTCCCTGTGACAATATCTTTTGCTTTGTAGACAATGCTCATGCCGCCTTCACCAATTTGGCTTTCGACATGATATCTCGATGCGATATATTTATCTTGGAAAGCCATTTTATTTTCTCTCCATCAAGGCGACAGAAATATTATCTAAACCACCCAAATCATTAGCTCTGTTTATCAATGTGATAGCTTTATTTTCCACTGTAGCATCTCTTTTCAATATTAATGAAATTTGGCTTTCAGGAACCATATTTGTCAATCCGTCAGAGCATAGCATCAAGTCTTCAAAATCAGTCTTATATACTTTGATATCGCATTTTAGTTTGTCTTTAATTCCTAAAGCATTGGTAATTATATTTTTGTTTGGATGATGAAGCATTTGAGCTTTGGTAATTTTTCCTTTTTCATAAAGAATTTCTACAAAAGATTGATCTACTGTTAAAGGTTTTATAGTTTTTCTCTTCGCTGTGGTTTCATAGCAACGTGAATCTCCGACATTTGCTATGATCATCTCATCTTTGAGGACTAAAGCGACTACTGCAGTAGTACCCATGCCTTCATATGTTGTATCCGATTGAGACATGTCAAAAATTTCTAGATTTGCATCACTGAGGCATTTCTTTAAAAGTACTTTTCCTTTCCAAGTGCTTACCTCATTCGAAATATTTCCAAATTCTCTTTCGAGAGTATCTATTGCGATTCTACTTGCTACTTCGCCTTTTCTATGGCCTCCCATTCCATCGCATACAGCTAACAAAGTAAAATGAGGTCTTTCAATAATCGCTACAGAATCTTCATTTGACTGTCTAACACGTCCTACTGATGTCAAACAATATGACTTTGCTACTGTTTCTTTCATGCTTTCCTCCTATTTAATAACTTTTTCGTGTCTTGCTCTCAATTGCCCACATGCCGCATCGATATCGGTTCCAAATTCTTTTCTGACGGTTGTTTTTATACCGTGTCTCATCAAAATTGTTTGGAATGTTTTCACTGTTTGCCAATCGCTTCTTTCATATGGTTTTTCTTTAACAGGATTATATGGAATCAAATTGACAAATCCAAAAGTAGGTTTGATCAAATTAGCTAATTCTAGTGCACATTCAGGTGAATCGTTGATGCCTTTCAAAAGAATATACTCATAAGTGACCAATCTTCCACCGGAATCTTTTGTGTATTGTTGAATAGCGGGTATCAATTTTTCCAAAGGAAATGCTCTGTTGATAGGCATTATTTTCTGTCTTATTTCGTTGTTTGGTGCGTGCAATGAAATGGCTAAATTAACTTGCAAACCTTCTTTTCCAAACTTTAAAATTCCAGGAATAACACCACAAGTAGAAACCGTTATATGTCTTGCTCCTATTGCAAGTGCGTATGGACTATTCATGATTTTTACAAAATCCATTACATTTTGATAATTGTCCATAGGCTCACCTATTCCCATAACGACAATATGTGTTACATGGGATGTAGGATCTTTTGCTCGTAAAGCTTCATCCATATTTAAAACTTGAGCAACCATTTCTCCTGCGGTTAAGCCACGGGATTTCTTTATTAATCCCGATGCACAGAATTCGCATCCCATATTGCATCCGACTTCACTGGTCACACAAACTGAATCACCATATTCGTAACGCATCAAAACTGTTTCAATATCGGATCCATCAAACAATCTCGATAAAGTCTTTACAGTTCCATCTTTTGAATCTTCTTCAATGATCACTTTTGGCCTATAGATGTTGAAAGTTTGCTTTAAGACTTCTCTAAAATCTTTTGAAACATCAGTCATCTCATCAAAAGAATGTACTCTTTTTTCATAAAGCCATTTATAAAGTTGACGTGCACGAAATTTCTTTTGACCCATCTCAACCATCTTTTGCTCTAAATCTTCTAGTTTGTAATCGTAAATAGATGGTTTATCTTGTTTTGCCCCAATTTTTGGAAAAACTTGCTTATGCAAAAGATAGGAAGTCTTTTCTTCCTCTGTTGCTTCTTCACTTGCGATTATATTTCTTTTTTCAACTTCTGCCATTATTGTTATTTAACCCTTACTAATATTGCGTAATACAGTCCATCTGATGCATACTTATTATTTTCATCAGTGATAGGTAGAATTGTCTTTTGAGTGACTAATTTGTATTTGTTAACATTTTTTGAATCATTAATAAACTTTTCAATAATATCAGGTCCTTCTTGTCTCAAACATGAAGGAACGATATATTCTACTAATCCACCCACTCTAGGAAAATAACTTGCCTCGGTCAACATATTTAATTGAGTTTTATTCAAATATTGAAGTTGGTCTATTGAAAATAGAGCTGAAACATCCGGTCTTCTTCTCATTTGCCCTAAATGTGTTGATTTCGGGGTGACTACAGCGATATCAAAACTATCGAATGTTTGATCGACTTTGATCATTTCAAGCGATGATTTGTATGCTTGTACATTGGTCAATCCCAATCTCTTGTACATTCCTTTAGCTCTAGCTAAGTTCTTTTCATCTTCAATAGGAACAATCACGCTTCCATCTAGATTTGATAATCTATCAGCTAAGGATGAGGAAGTCGTTCCTGTTTTTGCACCGATGTGTATAGCTTTATAATATTGCATTAAAGGAAGAGCATCCAATGCTTTTGAATAAGACAAGTCTTGTGCGAATAGCTTTCCGTCGACCACTTCTTCAACACTAGAAGCTCTCGAGAGCTTTCTCATCATTAAAGAACCGCCATGTTCATATCCAGTGTTGATACTGGAGATGCATTCAAATCTATCATCATTTTTGTATTCGTCAATGCTTGATTTTCTTGTATTTACAGATAAGAAAATATTTGGCGAAGTTAAATTTGATTTTAGAATCTCTAATGTTTTGTCATTTCCAAATGATTTTACATATTGCTCAATAACCCAAGAAGGTGTATTGAAAACAAAGGAATTATAAACAAACGGATTCTCTTTGTACTTATCAGGAATTACAAATCTAATTTTAGATTCGTCGATGAGTTTTTTTATGGTTTCATCATTCAATGATATTCCACGTTCCTTGAATGTCTCCACAATTTCATTCAATATGTTTGTTCTTTCTTCTTCGCTCTTTGCTCTTCTCATTTCAAATAAAGCAATTGATAAAAGCATGGATGAATCATCATTCATCGCATATTCAGGGAAGATAGTATCGATTTCTAACTTCAATATGTATTGATGCTTTAAGACACCATGAACATCGATAAACAATGCTTTTTTATCATCTTTCGATAAATTATAAAACTGTTCTGTTTTTTCGATTGCGACATGAAATTCTGCTTTGTCGTAAGCAACCTTTTTTAGGGCGTAAAGTACAGGAGTACGATCTTTCATATATTTTAGTCTCCAATAAAAGTTTCCAATGGAACACAACATAAAAATATATCATAAAATGATATATATTTGACTAAAAAAATAGAAATGATGAGGAAAGTAGTATCAATAGCTGCAAGTATTACCGATTATTTTTGCTTTTGTGGCTATCTAGGACTTTGAAGTAGACATTGACAAGAGCTCTTACTTTATCATTTTCTAGGTAATCTAAGCAAAATTTTCTAAACAAATAATCCTTTTCAATTTTTGCTGATAATTCTTTTTCCTCCCCTTTTCTTTTCTCAGGATAATCAAGCCCAGTGAGTTCTTCAGGGGTGCAATTCATAAAATCACAAAGCTTTTGAAGCTCATTAATATCTGGAGAACAAATTTTTCTTCTCCATCTCAATATAGAAGTGGTCTTGTAATTTAATGCTTTGGCCAATTCAGTGTTGGTGATTTTGTTCTTAATCATATAGTTGTCAATGTATTCACATATGTGTAGTTTTATTCCTTTTACCATTTTCAAACCTCTATTTTGAATTTCAGTAGTTTTTATCAATAAAAATTTTATTTTAAAATCAATTACTAATAAAGCAAATTTTTTGGTTTATAATTCGGTAATTTGTAAAGAAGTGAAGAAAAACAGGAAAGAAAAGAATAACTCTAAGAAAAACTAAGCAAAAGCTTTTGTTTTTTATAGAATTTTGCGTAAACGCTTTTATCAACTTCCTATTGAAATAATAAATCATATTAAATATATTTTCAGTGTTGAAAAACTGTTGGATAGAGGCGCGATTTGTTAAAAGTAATCGAGATAGGAGGCATCCGTTATGCTCGATGAAAGGAGCAGTCGCCGAAACCTTGAACTTTGCGAATTCAAGGATTGGGCCATGGAAATAAGATTCCAATGGACTCTTTGCTTTCAAAGCATTGGAGCTATCGATGTTTCCTTTTATTGAGATTAGTAAAGGCTGCATCGATGGGATGCAGTCTTTTTTCAATAAAAGGAGCATTTTTTATGGATAGGTTTAAAAAGAAAATTTTAGCCTTTTTTAGCATGTTTTTTGTTCTTTTTGGTCTTCTGACTAGTTGTGCGACCAATGAAGACAAATTTACTTTAGTTGTCGGTATGGAAGCTGCTTATCCTCCATTTAATTGGACAGAGAATCAAAAGACAGATGAGAATGTCCAAATAAAAGGAAAGAATAATGAATATGCAGCTGGATACGATATTAAGGTTGCCAAATTCATCGCAGAGGACAATAATTGGAATTTGGAAATAGTAGCTATGGAATGGGATTCTTTGATTCCTTCTCTTCAATCGGGTACTATCAATGCAATTTGTGCTGGTATGAGTAATACAGAAGAAAGAAGACAGTCTATAGATTTCTCGGATCCTTATTATGATTCAACTTTGTATTTAGTCACAAGGAAGAATGATACTAGATTTGACTCTCAAACCAACTTTGATTTTCAAAACGATTTGAATGGTGTCAAACTAGTTACACAATCTGGAACATTTGAAGATAATATAGCTCAAGATTGGGCAAATGATTTTGGGGCTAAATATATAAGTGGAACAAACGATTATCCTGGTGCCTTTCTCCAGGTTTCTCAAGGTTTGGCTGATGCGGTTATTTGTGAATATCCTGTCGCTCAATCAACAGTCAATGCTACACCTTCATTGATGATGGTTCCGTTCGATAATAGTCTGTTGGATCAAAAGTATGTCGAACAAACTAGAATCTCAATCGGAATTAAAAAGGGGAGTGAAAACTCTGAATTTAAAGGTAAGATCAACGCTTCACTGGCAAAACTTTCTACAGACCAAAGAAATAATTGGATGAATGCAGCAGTTGCTGCACAAGAGAGTGAAAACGATGAAGTTCCATCTATGTGGTCACAAGTATCACAACTTTTAAATAATTATGGTGTGACTTTTGGATATGGTATCTTAAACACTTTGCTATTAGCAATTGTAGGAACTGTTGTCGGATTGATTATTGGTATCCTAGTAAGTCAGGTTAGAAATTGGAAATCATCAAAGAGAGACAATGCTTTTGTTCGTGGCTTGAAATGGTTATGTAGAGCTATATCTGCGATTTATGTAACAGTATTTAGAGGAACTCCTATGATGGTTCAAGCCATGATTTTATTCTCGGCATCATCTATTTGGACTGGACTTGTAGTACCCGGTGGAGCTGGAAACGTCCTCAATGGTTATATGCTTTGCGGCATGATCATTATTTGTATCAATACAGGAGCTTATATGACAGAAAATGTCAGATCAGGTATGAATGGTGTGGATAAAGGTCAAAGTGAAGCTGCGGCAAGTTTAGGTATAGGAAATCAAAGAACATTGTGGAGTATTACATTGCCTCAAGCCTTGAGGAATTCATTGCCTAGTATTGGAAATGAATTTATCGTAAATATCAAGGATTCATCCGTTTTAAATGTTATAGGTTTGACTGAGTTATATAGATCAGTTTCTATAGCGACAAAGACTAATTATTTCACTGTGGCCGGTTATGTAATCATCGCTGCAATTTATTTAATATTGACAGTACTATTCTCCATAATTCTTCAATTGGTAGATAATAAACTAAACATTCCAGATAAGGTTAATTGGCTTGGAATTCGTCGAACTACAATTGACGCAATAAGAAATTTCTTTAAACATTTAGGAAAGAATGAAGAAAAAGTGCAAGTAGTTGAAACGCAAAAGAAAATAAAAAATGTTGGAGAAAGGCCTTTGGTAGATATTGAAGCTTTGAAGCAAGCTCAAAGAGAGGAGGCAAAAAATGACCTCAACTAATGAAATGCCAATTTTAGCAGTAAGGAATTTATCGAAAAGATTTGAAGATTTGCAAGTTCTTAACAACGTGTCATTAGATGTTTATCCCAAGGATGTTATTGCTGTTTTAGGTCAATCCGGAGGAGGTAAATCAACTTTCCTTAGATGTTTGAATCTGTTGGAAGAACCGGATGATGGAAGTATTTATTTTCACGGCTATGACTTGGTACATGATAAGTTAAAACTTAATAAGCTAAGAGCAAAGATGGGAATGGTTTTCCAATCGTTCAATTTGTTCAACAACATGAATGTTCTCGAAAATGTTATGTTCGCACAAATAAATGTATTGCATAGAACACGTGAAGAAGCTTTGAAAAGAGCACAGCAAGCTTTGGACGAAGTCGGATTATTGGATCATGCTGACTATAGAGTGAACAACTTGTCTGGTGGACAAAAGCAAAGAGTTGCTATCGCAAGATCTTTGGTCATGGACCCAGATATTATGCTATTTGACGAACCTACTTCTGCTTTGGACCCTATGATGGTTGGAGAAGTTTTAAAAGTAATGCAAAGACTTGCCAAGAACGGAATGACTATGATTGTCGTGACTCACGAAATGTCATTTGCAAAGAATGTTTCAAATAGAATAGTCTTCTTTGATGGCGGAAAGATAGTTGAAGAAAGCTCAAATCCTATAGAGTTCTTTAGTTCACCTAAAACTGAACAAGCCAGAAAATTCTTAGGGGCTGAAAAATAAATAAAATTGTATAAAAGGAATTGTGTTGGAAACAAAAACGATGCTAGATTATGCCTAGCATCATTTTTATAATTAAATAAGTTGTTTATTTGATTATATAATTTATTTCATTTATTATTGAGTTGGTGTCGAGTCTATTTTTAATTAATTCTTGCTCAGTATTAAATCCATCAATAAATTTCTTTTCTATTCCGTGTACTGAAACTTTGATATCGCTCAATGAATAGAATCTAGCTATTTTTTCACCATATCCACCATCGATTTGGCTGTCTTCTAATGTTATGACGTATTGATGATCTCTTTTCAAAGATTCCAACAAGCTTTGATCTAATCCAGTCAAAAAGATTGGGTTGATAATTGTTAAATCGATTCCTTTCTCTTTGAAATGGTCATAAACTTTCAAAGCAATTTCCATCATATTTCCTACAGCGATAATTGCTACTTTAGTTCCTTGATGAACCACTTTTGATTTGTTTTCGATTGAATAGTCTGTTGTATCTTTAATTCCAGTTGATACTAGCTTTGCTGGAACTCTTATCGCCAAAGGATGTTTCTTGTGATAAACAGCATATTCCAACATGGCCAAGTATTCTTCTTTTGAATATGGGGCTAGGTAAATCATATTTGGAATATTTATTATGAAAGGTATATCGAATGTTCCTAAATGTGTGACATCGTTATTTCCAAATATCGAAGAGCCAAAAACTAAGAATGTTACCGGATTGTCATTGATACAAACATCTTGTGAAATCTGATCATAAGTTCTTTGCATGAAAGAAGCACAAGTCGGATATATGGCAATTCCACCTCTTTTTACTATTCCACTAGCCATAGCTGTTGCGTTTTCTTCTGCTATATCGTCATCTACAAACTGGCTTCCTAGTTCTTTTCTTCTATCAGGAAAGGCGTTTATTACTGATGGAACTGCAGAATTTAGAATAACGATTCTTTTATCTTCTGATACTTTCTTTGAAAGATAATCATATGTCAGTTCTCCATAGCTTTCCTTTGGCAGATCGATTGATATTTTTCCAGTGTTGATATCAAAAGGGAAAGACCAGTGGAATCTCTCTTTATTTTCTTCCGCATATTTATATCCATAGCCTTTGATAGTATGTATATGAACTACGATTGGATGATTGATGTCTTTTACTTTCTTAAAAGCGTCAATCAAAGATTCGATATCGTTTCCTTTTTCGACATAAATATAATCCCAACCCAATGACTTGAAATAATTATTCTCACAAGTGCCATTGGACTCTCTGAGATCCTTTAAATTCTTATATAGTCCACCATGATTTTCGGCTATAGACATTTCATTATCATTCACAACCACGATGAAATTAGAACCCATCTCACCGGCGTAATCAAATCCTTCGAATGCTTCTCCACCACTTAAGGAACCATCACCAATAATTGCGACGATATTTTCCTTGCCACCTAATTGATTTCTAGCTTTTACAAGACCACTCGCTAGAGAAATCGATGTGGAAGTATGACCTATAGTGAACAAGTCGTGCTCGCTTTCTAAAGGAGAAGAAAAACCTGTTACTTTGTCATAATCCTCTTCATTGATAAACGAAGATTTTCTACCTGTCAATATCTTATGTGTGTATGATTGATGAGAAACATCGAAAACAAACTTATCGATAGGTGAATTAAAGACATAATGTAACGCGATAGTCATTTCTACATCGCCTAAATTAGGCCCTACATGTCCACCATGTATAGATAATTTCTTTAAAAGAACTTTTCTTATTTCTTTTGCTAATGTATTAAGTTCATCAATATTTAAATTCTTAATATCTTTTGGCGAATTTATATTTTCTAGATACATTTAAAAATCCTCACTTTTTTTGATTTTACACTATTCATAATGAAAAATGTACAAACAAAAAAGCAATGCATACGCATTGCTATGGTTTTCATGGTGGCGGGAGAAGGAATCGAACCTCCGACCTCCAGGTTATGGGCCTGGCAAGCTACCTCTGCTCTACCCCGCGATAAATATTGCTATCTTGAATAGCTGCACTATAATATCACATAAATTCTTAAAAAGAAAGGATTTTTTATGAAAGGATTAATAATTATCAATTCTTTCACCTCTTCTCCCGCTATTTCCTACAAAGCATGGAGATTGATGAGTGAATTTAGGCTTAAAGGAATAAAATGTGATGTAGTCAAAACAGTCGATTTACCTGTTATATATAAAAATGGAATAGAAACGATTCCTGATATCGATGAATGGGGATTCTGTGTATATTTAGATAAGGATAAATATTTAATTGATGCCATAGAGAAAAGAATGCCAGTATTCAACTCGGAAAAATCTACTTTTTTATGTGATGATAAGATGGTTACTTTCCAAGCTTTAAGAAATTCAGGTATTAGAACTCCGTTGACTATTCCAGCACCTCTTTGTTATTCTCAATCACCAGATCAAGGATCTATTGATTTGTTTTTGGATATAGTCGAAAAGGAACTTGGATACCCTATGATTTGTAAAGAATCATACGGGTCTTTAGGTAAACAAGTATATCTAATTAAAAATAGAGAAGAACTAGAACTAAAGAATAAAGAATTGATTAATGTAACGCATCTCTTTCAAAAGTTTTATAGTGAATCTCAAGGCCGTGATTATAGAGTTCTGACTATCGGTGGTAAAGTTGTTGCAAGTATGGAAAGAATCAATGATCACGACTTCAGATCAAATATAGCTGAAGGTGGTGTTGGTAAACCTGTCACATTATCACCTGAATTTATTGAAATGGCAGAAAGAGTATCTAATATTCTTGGATTAGATTATGGTGGTATAGATTTAATTAAGGCTAATGATGGTAAACCAGTATTTATAGAGGCGAATTCCAATTGCTTTTTCTCAGAAATAGAGAAAGTAACTAAAATAAATATCACTAAAATATTGGTAGAACATATAATCTCTAGATTGAAGGATATGAATTTGATTTAATAAAAAATAATAGGAAAAAATAAATATGGAAATCGAATTAAACAAGATAAAAGTATTGGCTTTTGATTGTGATGGAACTTTGATGAATACAGTTCCAGATTATTTATATGCGATGAATTTAGCCATGGAACATTATTCATTGCCTATAATAAATGAGAAGGAAGCTTATTCTTTTTTAGGTAATGGAACTGACCATTTTTTAACCTGTGCTATGAAAGGTCAAAAGATGGATCAATTTAAAGAAATTAAAGAATATTATTTATCGAAGTATTCTAATCATTTCTTTGTGAATACTATTATTTATCCTTATATAGAGGAATTTCTTTTCAAAGCCAAGAAAAAAGGATATAAATTGGCCGTTTGTTCTAATAAACCTGAATTTGTATTGAAGAAGCTAATAAAAGCCGCTTTTCCATCTATTGATTTTGATTTTGTCGGTGGACAAGTCGGACCTATAAGAAAGCCAAATCCGTTGTTATTGAATCAAGTTGCTGATACTTTAAAGTGCTCTAAAAATGAAATTGCATACTTTGGTGATACAGAAGTTGATGCTGAATTTGCAAAAAATGCTTTTGTTAACAACTTATTTATAGTAACATATGGTTTCAGAGATAAAAAGTATTTGATGGAAGTTACAAATCCAATCGAATTTTTCGATGATGTGCCATCAATAGAAAAGTACTTTAAACTCTAATCTAAAGAAAGAAGGGCCTTATGTTACTTTTAATCGGAGCTTCAGCATCTGGAAAAACAGAGACTGCTAAATATTTGATGGAACATTTTAACATCAAGAAAATAATAACTTGCACTACAAGAGCACCTAGAGCAAATGAAGTCAATGATGTAGATTATCATTTTTTGAGTGTTGAAGAGTTTCAAAGAAGAAAAGATGCCGGTTTATTTTTAGAGACTGCAAATTATGCTGGAAACTGGTATGGTACTTTAAAAGCAGATGTCGGAGAAAACAAAGTTGCCTGCGTAGATCCTATTGGTGCTCATTCATATAGAGACTATATGGGAAAAGATTTATTCTGTGTCTACCTCGATGCTTCAGAAGAGATGAGAAAGAAAAGAATGATAGAGAAACGAAAAGATAATCTCTTGAATGTGGAAGCCAGATTGACTAAAGATAAAGTGTTATTTAATCAGTCAGTTAAAGACTTGGCTGATGTGGTGTTGGATACTGATCCCATGTCAGTCGAACAATGTGCCGTTGCAGTATATGACGCTTATCAGAAGTGGAAAAGCAATAGAAATAACTAATAAAAACTCGATCAACTGATCGAGTTTTTAGTTTAGTCTTTTACCCAGGTGTAACGAGTCATAGGCTCATTTGCGAGCTCGTTATATAACTCATCATAAGCCTCGATGTTGTAGATGTCATCTAAAGGCTTGAATCTATCGCCTTTAAAATTGAAGATATAACCTAAGTTATCATAGGCTTCCAATTCATTTCTAAGAGCTTCAGCTTTAGCTTTGGAAGATACGGTTACAGCATCAGCTAATGTCAAACCTGTCTTTAGAATATTCAGTTGGTTATTTTGTCTTACGATTCCATCGTTATACAAAGAGAAATTGAATCTTGTCAAATCCCATAATCTCGTTTTCTCCAAGGCACATTGGAAGTAAGGCTCGTTTACAGTGTAGACGACACGCATCCAAGGATACTTTCCTCTTAACATATAAGGGAGAAATCCTGTTTCCCAATCGAAAGCGTGGACGATATCGAATCTAATAGACTTCTTTTCTTGGTCTTCAATGAATTGTCTCACGGCAAATGAAAATGCAGTGAATCTATAAGGGTCATCTAAGAATCCATACATTTTATCGCGACCGAAATAGTAAGGAATATCTAATAAATAATAAGTAACTCCATTGAAATAAGCCTGTAAAACATGGCATTCAGCTTGGCTATAAGGGGCTGATAATTTGAATGAGTATATGTATTTGAGTTGTCCTTTGAATTCATCCATGTATTGCTTATAACCAGGAATCACTACTGCGACAAAATGATTTTCGGGTTGTTTTGCAATCTTTGTCGCTAAATTTGTGACTTTTGCAGCTAAGTCTCCGTTTGGAGCAAAAGGGGTGGCTTCACTTGAGACAAATAAGATAGGAAGTGAATGTTTTACGTCTTTTTCTTTGTTTTCTAACATATGTTTTCCTCCGTGTTATTTAACTGAATCGTGTTCGACATCTTCTACTTTAGTCTTATCGTTTTCGCCTATTCTATCTACGACCATAGGAGTCTCCTTTGGCAGTATCGAGAATGAACGAGTGATTTCAAGCAATGATTGATAAACTGTATTGATTGCTTCACATTGTGTTTCGAGTAATCTATCATCTAGTTTATCTTTCAAGGGTCGTAAGAAATTGAATTTTGTCTCTGCTAGGAATATTGACAAAGTGTTGTTGTTAGACGTTATGAGGATACCACTTTTTGTTAAAGCATGTATCTTAGTTAACTCATTTACCATGTTTTCTTCTAACAAATTAGCAAATTCTTGATTTTTCAAATCGGTGCAGGCTATGAAAGGAACATTCTTTGGATTACTCGACAATCCATAAGTGGAAATTTTTTTGCCGTTATGAACTTTGTAAGGAGTGATTCCATAAGATCTAAATTGAACATAGCCAATGGATTTTGGTTGTGATAATTGAGTAACAAAGATCACACCGTTTTTTCTTTTTCCATCTTCTACATATTCGATTTGTTGGATGTCATAGCTCATTACATCTGATGCCATGGTGATGAAATATTTCTTATTGACGTTTTTCAGTGCTATTTGCTTATAGAGCTCTTGGTCATTGGAGGTATCGGTAGAATCAATTTTTATTGAATCCAATCCTATCTCTTCCTTTACCATTGCTCTTAAACTTCTAGATTCAATTTCATTGGATTTCTTTTCATTCTTTTTCAAGAAGAATCTAGAGAATATTATTGCAGCAGAAATTGCTAACAGAATAACTCCGATTAAAATTAACCATCTTCCCAACATTCCTTCTATTTTAAAATCGAAGGATAGTGTTTTAGATGTATCAAAATATGGGAAATTTTTCAAAGCTTCAAATGCAGGTGAAATTTTGTCTCCATATCCTTTTCCTAGAATTGCTAAAACAATCCAAATGATATAAAGGACTACCACCACTAATCCACAACCGATTCCGCCCCAAATAGAGCTCTTGTAAAGCTTTTGTCTTAATTCTATAAGTTCTATTGTAGAATGGGCTGTCTTTTTATCTTTTTTAGCCATTTTCTAATCCTTTCAACAATATTAACGCGAACTTCAATACCAACAAATTATATACTTTCTTAGCTAATTGCTTAACATTAATATTAATATTAAACTTAAAAAACCACAAACTATATTTATTACTTAGAGTTTATACTAAATAGAAATGAATAAGAGTAATAGAAAATTCCCTCAAGTAAAAGAACCTAGCAAAAGAAAGAAAGCGAAGAAATATAAGAGGGTAAACCCAAAAACTAGAAGTGAAAGAAAGGTGGAAGTTAAGCACCTCATTTTGAATAAGCCGGAAAAGAAGTTGACTGAAGATGATCTCACCGGAATGATGAAAATAAGGTATCTTCTCGGTAAGATTTTTGAGACTGTTCAATATTTAGAATATAACTTGTCTTTGCTTTTAAGATATTCCATGATTTATAGAGAAATGAAGAAGAATTCGACTTCTTTAAATGAAATTAAAATTAAAAGTATTTCTTCTAGAGTTGATAAACAATTAAAGGATGCTAAAGTCGATTTTCAAACTTTTGGTAATTTAATCTCTACATTGAGTGAAAATAATGTTTTGGAGAAGAAAGATCTAGATGAACTAGAAGATCTTCTTCAAACCAGAAATACATTAGCCCATCAATATTTTAAAAAGAACAAATTTGAAGAGCAAGAAAACAATAAAGCCTTCCTCGATGGTCAATCTAACTACTTACTCCATATACAAAACAGAGTTAAGAATTTGAACGATCGAATTTGCTCTCAACTCAACTTTTTGGCTTTGCAAATAGCAAAGATTAAATAATTATCTTTCTTTCTTATTGTTTGAAGTTTAAAATAATAAGGCGTTTTTAGGAGGCTTTTATGTCCGTGACTAAGAAAATCAAGATTTTTGATACTGCAGCTGGAAAAGTGGTCGATTTAGTGGTTCAAAAGAAAGATGAATTTTCGATGTATTACTGTGGACCTACAGTTTATAACTATGTTCATTTAGGAAACATGAGACCAGTTGTAGTCTTTGATGTCTTCAGTAGACTTTTAAAAGAGGTCGGATATTCTATAAAGGTTGTTTCTAATTATACTGATATAGATGACAAGATCATCAACGAAGCTTTAAAAGAAGGGAAGACTGAAAAAGAGTTGACTGATTTCTATATCAAAGCTTATGAAGATTGTTTAGACAAATTGAATCTCATGCCATTGTTTGATCATCCAAGAGTTTCTAATTGGATGACTAGAATCGGTGATTTCATAAAAGTCTTAATGAATAATGGATTCGCTTATCAAGTCGGAGGCGATGTTTACTTTAGAGTAGGAAATGTTGCCGATTATGGCTCTCTTTCAAAGACAGTCTTAGAAAACAACCAAGCTGGAAGTAGAATTGATGTAAACACTAATAAAGAAAATCCAGGTGATTTCGCTTTGTGGAAAGTGACTGATGATCAAGGAATTAAGTTCGATTCTCCTTTTGGAAAAGGAAGACCTGGATGGCATACTGAATGTGTAGTGATGATAAAATCTGTGTTCAATCAACCCATGGTCGATGTTCATGGCGGTGGATTCGACTTGAAATTCCCTCATCACGAAAACGAAAGAGCTCAATCTATTGCATATGACGGAACTCCATTAGCTAAGTATTGGATGCATGTCGGATTTTTGACAGCAGCTGGCGGGGTTAAGATGTCGAAGAGCCTAGGAAATGTTGTTCTGGCTAAAGACTTTTTGGCTAAATATTCAGGAAATGTCATGAGATTGTTCTTCTATCAATCTCATTATCGTGCTCCAATCGCTTTTTCTGAGGAAGCAATACAGAAAGCTTTGAATGATGAAGCAAAATATAGAAGTACAATGCAAAAATTGAATTATAGATTGCAAAGATATTATCCTAATTTTCAAACTGCATTGGATGATGATATCGTAAATAAATTTGTCGATTGTTTAAGCGATGATTTAAATATTGCAAATGCAATTACAGTGTTGGAAGGTGAAATCAAAGGTGCTTTAAGTTTATTGAGAAGACCGATTCCAGATGAAGCACAATTGTCTAAAGTGTTTGGTACTCTTTTAAAGCTGTATGATTTGTTGGGATTGAAATTTGATCTTCCAAAATTGACCGATGAAGATTTGGAACTCTTGAAGAAGTACGATAAAGCTAGGGAACAAAAAGATTTTGCTACATCAGATATCCTTCGCAAGGAATTGATGGATAAAAATCTTCTATAAGGATTTTCCATGAAATATTGTTCTTTTAATGTAAATAGCATCCGCGCTATCCAAGGAAAGATGGATTTAAATGAAGTTTTTTCAAAGCTAGACTTGGATGTGATTGGAATCGAAGAGACCAAGATGTCCACCGATGATCCTGATAAATTCCCTTTGAAGATGGATGGTTATCATTTCTATGAGACAATTTCTAAAGTAAAGAAAGGTTATTCGGGAGTTGCCGTCTTTTCTAAAAAAGAGCCATTAAGCGTTCATTATGGTTTAATCGATGGTAAATACGATGAAGAAGGTAGAGCGATAACTTTAGAATTTGAGGATTTGTATTTTGTTTGTCTATATGTTCCAAATTCTGGCGAGGGGTTAAAACGCTTGCCTTTTAGAATGGAATTCCAAAAAGATTTAGAAAGATATTTGGCCTTTCTTCAAGCAAAGAAACCTGTTGTTCTAACAGGTGATTTAAATGTTGCAAAAGAAGATATAGATATAAAGAACCCAGCATCTAATCATCAAAATGCAGGTTTTACTGATGAGGAAAGAGAGGCGATGAGGCATCTTCTTTCTTCTTGTGATATGGTCGATACCTTCAGATTGCTTCATCCAGATGAAGTGAAATATTCATGGTGGTCTTATAGATTTAAGGCTAGAGAAAGAAATGCTGGATGGAGAATAGACTATTTCTTAGTTTCTTCTTGCTTAAAAGATAAAGTAAAGGAATCTGAAATTTTAAATGATGTGATGGGTAGCGATCATTGCCCAGTCACTTTGGAGTTATTATGAAAATTGAATTTGATAAAAAAGCTGAAGATTTATTTGAAAAGATTTGTCTTAGAAGAGACGATTCTTTGACCGCCTCTGATTTCTACAACGCATTTCTTCAAGAAAATTATGCTGACTTGACTTCATTAGATTTAAAAACTATGTCAAAAGAGAATGGAATATCTCTTTCACAAGCCTATTTTTCTTGCTTACTTCAGGATATAGGTGCCACTATTTCTGACTTAGGTACTTCTTTGAGGAATAATAGATTGGAAATTGTGCATGAATTGGATTCTAAGACATATTCATGCAATGCTTATTTAAAGAATGTTAATCCTTTAAAAGCTAAACAAGGCAGTTTATCTTTGATAAAAAACACTTTCTTGCCATATGAAGGCTTTATTTATAAGGATGTTGAAGCTTCTAAAGAAGACTATTATTCTGAAATTAATCATCTAGGTTTTTTCTCTCAATCTTTTGATTATTTGGAGTTGGTCGATAAAGAAAGAATTTGGATGAGTATCACTCCTTATGAGATTGAGACGATGAAATCTTCTATCGCTAAGGCAAAAGGTAAAGTTGTGACCTTCGGATTGGGATTGGGTTATTTCGCTTATATGTGTCTTCAAAAAGAAGATGTTGATGAAGTAACTGTTATTGATAACAATGAAACGATTATCAATCTTTTCAATAAGAATATTTATCCTTTCTTCAATCATAAAAATAAGTTTAATATTATTAAAGCTGATGCTTATTCATTCTTGAAATCTAAAGATATTCAAAAATATGATTATTTGTTCATCGATCTTTATCATGACGAAAATGACGGACTTCCTTTCTATTTGAATATGAAGAAAGAGATTCCGTCTTCTTTAAATTATGATTTTTGGATTGAAAATTCATTTATTGTATATATCAGAAGAATAATGATTGCTTTGATTGAAGAATGCTTGGATGGCTCTAAGGATTCGGATTATTTAAATCCAAAATCAATCGAGGACAAATTGTTCAGTGGAATTTATGATTTGACTAAAGATGTTGAATTGAAAGACAGTGATAGTTTGCTCGAATTCTTGTCCGATGATAACATCAGAAATATTGCTAAAAAGTGGTCTTTAGCCCTGTAAGCCTTTACAGAAAAATGCTATAAAACCTCAATTTTATTCGATTTTCATTGCTTACATCTTATGAAAATGGTTGACACTCATTTTCATAGCTTTATAATATCTTAGAATATTATCGTTCATTCTAGCTTTATAAAGGAGGATTTTCAAAATTTATGGAAAACGAAAACATGAATGGTGGAAACAACAGCGGTATAAAGGAGAGAGTAACTATCTATGTAGTTGCCCAAGCAGCTGATGTTTCTTTGGCTACTGTTTCTCGTGTCATCAATCATCGCCCTAATGTCACAAAAGAAACAAGAGAGAAGGTAGAGGCAGCAATTGCTAGATTGGGTTATAGACCTAGTGCTTTGGCTCAAGGCTTGGCAAGATCCAAGACCACTAACATCGGTATCTTGATGCCTGACAACTTCTATGTCTATACTTCTAACATGCTCAATGGTATGGTCAAGGTTGCAAAGACCTATGGCTATCAGACAGACTTGTTCGTCACAGGACCTAATCAAAGCGATGCTATGAAGACAATTGAGAAATTGATTTCTTCTCATGTCGATGGAGCAGTCATCTACGATGATCAATTATCTACTGATGAAATCATGACTATTCAAAACTACAAGATTCCTTTAATCATCATCGGACACGAGATGAAAGGAAATGCTCTCGGATCGATAGTTATGGATTATAAGACTGCTTTGATTTCTTACTTGACAAAGCATTTCAATGAGAATACTGCAGAAGATATCGTCTTCTTGAAGAGTGAAGGAGATGGAATCTTGATGGAAGATCTTAGAGAGTCTGTAGCAAATTTCTGCAAAGACAAAAACATGAAGTTCTCCACACTTGATATCATAGATTCTTATAGCAGATTGTATGAAGAAAAAATGGGAGAGTTCATCGAACAAAATGGAAAGAAGGGACACTTCTTCATCGCTGCCCGTGACTCATTGGCAGCTGCTATCTGTAATTACTGCACAGATAATGGAATTTCCGTACCTGAAGATAATGAAGTAATGAGTATCATCGGAACAAAGTATTCTTCCATATGTCGTCCTCAAATCTCTTCAATGGATTTGGATATGGCTTGGGTTGGTCAAATCGCTATGCGTATGGTCACTAAACTTTTGGGAGATGGATTGGCTGAGGAAAATAAAGTTTGGAGATTCTCAACCAAAGTTATCGAACGTAATTCCACAAAGAAGAATTCTTCTAAATAATTGTTGCATAAATAATTAATAGTCGCTTGTTTCTTTTTCCTCTTTATGCTAGAATTTTTGTGTTCTGAAAGGAACAGGCACTAAATCGTAAGATCTAGGGCGAGCCCAGCGTGGCTCGCCCTTTCATTTAGGAAGGAGGAATATGAAAAAAACAGCACTACAAAAAGTAGAAGAAATAGCTAAGAAAATAGCTGATGAGTTAGGCTATCAACTCTATGGTGTCAGAGCCTATATGGAAGATGGTACTGAGTTTTTGGAAGTCTCTGTCGATAAGGATTATGCGATAACACTAGATCAAATTACCGTGTATTCCGATGCTCTCTCCCTAAAACTCGATGAAGTTGAGGAACTTGATTCCCCTTACACTTTGGATGTCACAAGCCCCGGAGCCGAAAGAGATTTCCCTAAGGAAGATTTGGGAAAAGTAATTGGATATTATATCGGTGTCAAGGCTGACAATATGAAAGAAAAAGAAGTGTTTGGAACTTTGGAAAGTTACGATGGAACGACTGTGGAGCTTAAAACTTTCATCAAAGGAAGAAAGAAAGTTTATAAGATTCCTTATTCAGACATTAAAAATTGTCGTTTCGTCATCAAGGCCTGAACCTTGAACTAATTATTTAAAGGAAAAATTTAAAGGATTTGTATTATGGCAAGAACAAAGAAAAATGTTGAGACTGGCGATGGTACTTTTGATGTAAAAGCCTTCGCTAATGCTATGGTCGAATTGCATGACCAAGAGTCTCTTCCTATCGACAAAGTCAAGGAATTGTTGACTGAGTCAATGCTCAAGTCTTATAAGGACTGGTGGTGTATCAAGAATGGATTCAAGAACAACAAAGAGTTGAATAACTCTGCTGATTTGAAAGCCACCATTTATATCGATTGGGAAGGCGGAAAGTATCATATTTGTGATGCTTGGGAAATCGTTCCTACCGATGATGATATCGAAGACGATTTCTATCAAGTATCTTTGGAAAAAGCTCGAGAAAATGGAGTTCCTCAATTCAAGAAGGATATGGCTACTGCCAAATTGAAGGATGCCGCCAAAGTACGTGATACAGCAAAAGCTTGGGAAAAGAAAGCTGATTTAGCTATCGACGAAAATGAAAAAGCCGCTTGTCTTAAAGCTAGAGACGACGAAATTGCTAAGGCTGAATCTATGGAAAAAGAAGCACATGATTTAGTCGACATTAAAGTCGGTGGTCTCTCCGAAGTCGAAATCGACAATAGAGAACTCGGTGTTCTTTATACACGCCGTGTCTACTCTGATTTCAGACAACGTATGAAGAAAGAGGCTATGGAAGCTTTGGACGAAAGTGTGAAGCAGATGATCGGCCACAATATCACCGGTGTCGTTCAATCAGTCGAAGGCGAAGCTGGTAGACTGAGAGTTGTAGCAGACTTTGGAAAAGCTAGTGGTGTTTTAGAAAAAATGGATTTGCTTGAATCCGATAATTTCCAAGAAGGACAACCTATCAAAGCCTTCTTGATTGGAACTATCAATAGAGAAGACGGCAAGCCTTCATTGCGTGTTTCACGTACAAGTGAAGGATACGTCAAGGCCTTATTCCAAAACGAAATCCCCGAAGTAGCTGACGGTACAGTTGTCATCAAGAAGATTGCCCGTATGGCTGGAGTCAGAACAAAGATGATGGTTATGTCTAATCTTCCTAATGTATCTGCCACTGGAGCTTTAGTCGGTCAAAATGCTAATCGTTCAAGAAATATCTTGGCAGAGTTAGGAAGAGAAACGGTCGATTTCTCCGAATACACTCAAGATAAGGTTTTAAACATTCTCAATGCTTTGAAACCAGCTGATATCGTAGGATTAAGATTCCCACCTGCAAGCAATCCTTTAGATAACATCTATGCTATTTGTGCTAACGGAAATAAGAAAGTTGCAATTGGAAAAATGGGATGCAACGTAAGACTTGCTGGAAAACTTATCGGCCACGATTTGAAGATTATGGAAGTCGATGAAGCTTTGGCAATGAATATTTCATATACTCCTGTCGCAACATTGATTGCAGAAGCAAATGCAAGACTCAAGAAATTAGAAGAAGCTAAGACTTCTAAGGAAGAAAATGAAGCTGATAGTTCTACTACTATTCATGAGCCTATCGTTGAAGCACCTGTCGAAGCTCCTGTTGAAGAACAAACCGATAATGTACAAGCTGTCGAAGCCCCTGTTGTTGCTGTTCCTGAAGAGGCCAAGGGTGCTGTAGATGCTTTGAAGCAAGCAGAAGCAGATGAGAAGGCAAAGGCTGTAGATGAACAAAATGTCAAACTCGGACTTCAATCTCAAAGAGAAGAGGAGCAAGGTATTTTGCCTGAAGAATACGCTATCGAAACTTCTAAGACTGTTGCACCTGATGAAGCTCATGTCGAAATCACTGGTCATGCTCGTAAGAGTATTGAAGATATCGAGCATCAAATCGAGCGTGATCGTGAGAAGAGCAAGAACAAAGGTAACCGTAAGCCATGGGCCTACAATAAGCCTAAGACTGAAAAGAAGAAGGAAGAGCCTAAGAAAGAAACTCAGCCTGTTGAACAATCTAAAGTTCACATGGATATTTACACCGAGGATGAGCTTAAACAATTGGACAACGATCAATATGACGATGATAACAATGATTTCGATGACAGCGAAGAATACGATGACTATTATGACTCCATGTATGATGATGACGAGAAGAGAAGATAGTTTAATTAATTAGAATTTGTAAGAAACAATTTAATATTTTATATTGCGTTTGTTTATTAAAAGGGGGTAAGGCATGAGTAAACAATCAAGAATGAAGAAAAAGAAAGAAGGTTATGTGCCTCGTGCGGCTCAAGAGCAGCACTTCAGTAAACCCAAAGGCAGTGGTGAAATCAAGAATGGAATCTTCGTCTACGAAGGTGATATCACGGTTGACCAGCTTGCCAAGAAGTTAGGATTGAATCCTTCTGAAATTGTTAAATCCTTCTTTTTGAAGGGAAAACTTCTCAATATTAATTCGGTTTTGGATGATGAATTGATTGCTGAGATTTGTATCGAACACGGAATAGATTTCCAAAGAAAAGAAATAGTAGATCCCTCCGACTTTAGCAAAGAAAACATTCAAGATGATCCTTCAACTTTAGTTGAAAGACCTCCTGTCATTGTTGTTATGGGACATGTCGATCATGGTAAGACAACTTTGATCGATAGAATTCGTCATTCTAGAGTCGCTGAAGGAGAAGCCGGTGGTATCACACAAGAAATTGGTGCTTACCAAAAGGAAGTGAAAGGAAAGAAAATCACTATTTTGGATACTCCGGGTCACGAAGCTTTTACAGCTATGCGTGCTAGAGGTGCCAAGATTGGTGATGTTGCTATTTTGGTTGTAGCAGCTGATGATGGTGTCATGCCTCAAACAAAAGAGGCAGTAGATCACGCAAGAGCAGCTAATCTTCCTATTGTTGTTGCTGTCAACAAGTGTGATAAGCCCGGTGCTAATGCTGAAAAAGTTATGAGTGAGCTTGCAGGTATTAATTTAACACCTGAAGAATGGGGTGGTGATACTGTTTGTTGCAAGATTTCAGCAAAGAGTGGAAAGGGAATCGATGAACTGTTGGACAATGTCTTAACAGTAGCTGAATTGTTGGAACTCAAGGCAAATCCTAACAGATTGGCTGAGGGTTCAGTCATCGATGCTCAAATGGATAAAAGAGAAGGTGCCAAGGCAACATTGCTTGTTCGTAACGGAACTTTGCACATCGGTGATTTCTTAGTCGTCGGAAATGCTTATTGTAAAGTTAGAAGAATGATTAATGAATATGGAAAGCCAGTTAAAGAAGCCGGTCCTTCTACTCCTGTTGCTGTCTTGGGATTCTCTGAGGTTCCTACAGCAGGTGATATATTCAGAGCATTTTCAACGGATAAAGAAGCAAGAGAGATTGCAAGTCAACGTCAGCAAAAGTCTTTGAACAAGAATAGATCTCAAGGTATTTCATTGGATACTGCTTTTGCCCAAATGAATAAGGATGAAGGTGAATCAACAATTAATTTGATTGTGAAGAGCGATACTCAAGGTACTTCTGAAGCTTTGAAGGATGCTTTGAATAAGCTATCAGTTCCTTCTGTAAATTTGAAGCTCATACGCTGTGCTTCTGGAGAAGTCAGTGAAGGTGATGTAGTCTTAGCTGAAGCATCTCATGCTTCAATCATTACTTTCAACGTTCACGCTTCGGCATTAGCTTCGGCTTTGGCTAAAGAGAAAAACATTGAAATAAGGCATTACGATGTTATTTATCATTTGACAGAAGACATAATCAAAGCTATGAAAGGCTTGCTCAAACCTATCTTTGTGGAAAAAGTCTATGGACATGGTGAGGTTCGTGCTATCTTCAAATCATCTAAAGCAGGTTTAATCGCTGGTGTCTATGTGACTGATGGAGTCTTGAAATCAAATTCACAAGTTAGAATCTTTAGAAAAGAAGAATTGGTAGAAACATCAAAATTGACTTCTTTAAAGCATGTTAAAGATGATATCAAGGAAGCTAAAACTAAAACTGAATGTGGATTGACAATAGCAAGCAACTTTAAGATTGAAGAAGAAGATACTATTGAGTGCTTCGGCATGGAAGAGGAGAGACAAGATGGCTGATAAAAAAGGACGCATTGCACAGCTCGTTTTCAAAGATATTTCTGATATTATTCTCAATGATGAGTTCAAGTGTGATTTGACTTCCTTGGCCTGTATCAATGAGGTTAAAATGAATATCGACAATACAGTGGCAACTGTATTTGTTACACACTTGGATCCTAATAAAGTTGATGATTTGATGAAGTTCCTCGATGATAATCGCGGAAGAATTCGCTCTGCTTTAGCTAAGAGACTAGATATTTATAAAGTACCTCAAATCGTTTTCAAGAAGGACGATCTCTTCGATAAAGGACAGAGAATAGATATGATCTTGGAAGAGGCTCAAAAGCCTGAGATGACTTTGAAGGATTTAGATAAGCCAAAGAAGCCTAGAAAGACGACTAAGAAAAAAACTACTAAGAAAGCTGTAGCAAAAAAAACTAAATAGCATATTAAGCCGCTCTTTGCGGCTTTTTCTATAAAAGCACTTTTATATGAAAGCGTTCATATTTCCTATCATTTTAATTTTTATCACATATAATAATGCCGAGTTTAAGGTGGATGCTACTTTTGTAGTGTAAACCCTTTCTCAGCTGATAATTATGTAGTAAAATTAAATTTAGCACACAGGAGGATTGTATATGGCAGAAGAAAAGATGATTAAAGGAACTGTCCTTTCTACTTCAGGTAGCAAGACTTTGGTCTTGGTCGATGGCAAGATGTATTATGTTCTTCGTAATCGTAAGAATGACTATGTTGGTCAAACATTGGAGTTCAGCGAAAATGATTCACTTCCAATGCCTTCTTACATGTTTGCTATCGCTGCTATGGCAGAACCTGATTTGGATTCAACATTGGATCAAATCAAGAATCGCTGGTACGGTAGATAGTATTTAATTTCATTTTAGAAAAGTGGCAGTTGCCACTTTTTTGTTTGTTCTTTTTCATCTTAGATAACCAATTTAGTAATTAGCCAATTTAAATATAATATATATAAATTTGATGTTTGGAGGATTTGATATGAGCTATGGATTATTGCTTATAGACAAGGAAGAAGGCGTTACATCTCGCGATGTAGATAATGAGATAAAAAAGAAATTTCATATTAAATCCGTAGGACATTTAGGAACTTTAGATCCTTTTGCAACTGGATTATTAGTTATAGGATTAGGTGAAGGAACAAAAATGTTTTCCTATCTTAATGATGATAGGAAGACTTATATTGCGACGTTGAAATTGGGTGAGAAAACTGATACAGGCGATAAGACTGGAAAGCTAATCGAAAGAATGAGTTTTAATAATCTTTCTGACGAAAAAATAATTGATGTATTAAATTCATTTAAAGGAATACAACTACAAATTCCACCTTCTTATTCAGCAAAACATATCGATGGCAAAAGGGCATATGATTTAGTTAGAGAAGGAAAGGAAGTAGTTTTAAAGCCTCAAAAAATTGAAATTTATTCTATCGAGTTGATAGAGTCTGAAAATGATATAGTTGTTTTTAAATGCGATGTATCAAAAGGTACATATATACGAACATTGGGAGAAGATATAGCTAAAAGACTTGGAACTGTCGGCCATTTGACTGGATTGAGAAGGGTTACAGTTGGTGATTTTGATGTCTCAAATGCAAAGAAGATTAATGAAGTCAATGAGAATGATATCATTCCTGTGTATAAATCTATCAAAGAATCTAGTTTATTTTTCGTCGATGAATCTAATGAAAAAATAATATTAAACGGAAATAAGTTTAAGAATGATAGTATTAAATCTAATTATTTCTTTAACTTTAACAAAATAGGTAAACTCGTTAATTTCTATGAAAAAGATGGAGAAGAGTTTAAATGTCTTAGAGGATTTGGAATTAGCTATAAGAATGTTCCTGTATATAGACTTTCAACTTTAAATGAAATAAAAAATGATGGAAACGGAATTGCCTTAGCCATCGGTGAATTTGATTGTCTGCATAAAGGCCATTTAAATGTATTAGAAAAATTAAAAAAATCAAAGCTCAAGAAATATGTTTTGACTTTCAGCGATGATTTTAAAACAAGAATAAGAGGATCAAATCCTGATTTTATTATGTCTACAAACAATAAGGTTGATGATATAAAAAAGCTAGGATTCATCGATGGAATTATCGTTTTGGACTATGATGAAAACTTGGCTAAATTAAGTCCAAATGAATTTATAGATAATATAATTAAACCTATTAATACAAAAGAAATATACATAGGGACAGATTTTACTTTTGGATACAAAGGAATTGGCAAATCCACTGATTTCATCAGCCACGGTTTTAAAGTCGACATAGTAGACTTAATAACAGAAAATAATGACAAGATTTCTACCACCTTGTGCAAAAGCAAATTGAAAGATGGATTGCTTGAAGATTATGTTGATCTTTGTTCTCATTATTATTCTTTTGAAAGCACAGTATTGCATGGATTTAAAGAAGGTAGAAAGATTGGATTTCCTACCTTGAATATGTCTCCGTTAAATGGACAAATTATCCCTAAGAATGGTGTATATAAAACTTATACAATTGTTGATGGAGTTATGTATCATTCTATGACTAATATAGGAGTTCATCCGACAATTAATAAATTAGATAAACCTATTATAGAAACAACAATATTAGATAACTTTAACAAAGATGTTTATGAACAAAAAATTAAGATTATATTTGAAAGAGCAATAAGAGAAGAAACAAAGTTTGATAGTATATTTGAATTAAAAAATCAATTAAAAATAGATGAAGATATTTGCTCTGAAGGAATATTAGATTTAAGTATTAGCGATTATCCTTTATTATAATTGCTGTTATTTATTCTATATATGTCATTATAACCGTGGATGTATTCATCGAAAGAAAACTCATCAATAGTCATTTCTTTAATCGTTTGATATCTACTTACTATTCTAGTTGCAACAAATATCAAAGATTTAGTTAAATGTTAGAAACGAAAAAATCCATACAGTTAAGTATGGATTTATTGATTTCTAACTGGTTGGAACAGTGAGATTTGAACTCACGACCCCTACCACCCCAAGGTAGTGCGCTACCAAGCTGCGCTATGTCCCAAGTGCAAGAGAAATTATACTACTATCTTTTTATAAAGCAAGCGTAAATTTACTTATTTTTTAAAAGCAAAGCCTTGGTTTGAGACTGCAATTATTCTCAGTTTCCTATACTAAAATTTTTAATACCTTAATTGTTGATGAACTTACTTTTTTTAATATAAAGTAGTGGTAAAATAAAAGCATGAAAGCCCTATTTTCATAAGGAGAATCATTTTAATGAATAAAGTTATTGTTATAGCTGATTCCACAGCTGATTTGAGTCCTGAATTAGTAGAGAAGTATAAAGTTAGAGTTGTACCTCTTCATGTCACTTTTCCAAAGGAAGGAGTAGATTATTTAGATGGAGTAACTATCACACCTCAACAACTATATGATAAAGTCAAAGAATTAGGCGAAACACCTAAGAGTGGTGCAATCAATATTCAAGAATTCATTGATTACTTCAAGCCTTATATCGATGATGGATGCGACATTATATTTACAGGTATTGGATCTGGAATGTCTTCGACAATCAACAATGCAACTGTTGCATCAAGGGAATTCCCTGAAGGCAGAATTGAAATCGTCGATTCTCAAAATTTATCCACAGGTACAGGTCTTTTAGTTTTGAAGATGTGTGAACTTAGAGATAAAGGTATGGATGTTCATCAGATTGCAGAAGAAGTTAGAAAGTTTGTTCCTTTAGTGAATTCAAAATTTTGCATCAATACATTGGATTATCTCTATAAAGGTGGAAGATGTAATTCGTTGACTAGATGGGCTTCGTCTGTCTTTCAACTTCATCCAGTAATCGTCGTAAAGGACAATGGTATGTCTGTAGGGAAGGTTTTGATAGGAAAGTACGCAAAGGCTGTCGATGTTCAAATTCAAAAGTTCGTTAAAGATTTGCCAAATATGGATACATCTCATGTCTTCGTTACAGATTCAGATTGCATGAACGGTGAAGACAAACAAATTATTGATGCTTTATCGAAATATATTCCTGTTGAAAACATACATCATACTCATGCTGGATGTGTTGTCTGTACGCATTGTGGACCTAAAACAATCGGAATTCTTTATATTCTAAAGACTGTTGAAAAGTAAAAAAATAGAACCTGTCAGACAGGTTCTATTTTATTTCTATCGAAAAGTTTTCTAGCTTTAAATAAATGATTGTTTTTATCAAAAGGTCAACTGCTCTTTCTTGGCTTATCTCACGCATATATAATCCATCTATCACTTTCAATGGATTTTTCGAGTTCTCATCTTGATAGAAATAAGCTTGAAGAAAGCCGTGTTTTTTAATCATCACTTCACGCATTACCCACTTGTTTTTGTTGTAAAAGTATTGGATGAATTTTAGAAAAGCATCCCTAGGTGAGGAAACTTCAAATTTATCTTCACCTATATTTATTGAAAGAAGTTCTTCCTTTGAAAAGTCTATTCCAGGATTGAACTTTTTCTCGGCTAATGAAAATTGACTTATCATTATTTGTCGATTACTTCACCAGGAATTTTTAATGATTGAATAGCCTTGGTGGTGATTGAATAAACAGGTGAAGGATTTAAGTTTCTTACTTGTTCACGTGTGGATTCAAGATTGAGGTAATCTCTAAGTGCGGTGCTCATTTCAGGGCAGGTAGGACGAATAGCGATAACGTTGTCAGGTATGACAACTTTTTGTCCAGGCTTGATTCTGAGAATAGAGACTCTATAATCAGCACTACCCTTAGTCTTTCTGTTGGTGATCAAGACATCGTAGTCTTGAGCGATATAATGCTTTACTTCACGGTTTGAGCGAACATCCAATTCTCCACTAGGATAAGCAAATTCTTCTCCAGTGACATCTTGAGAAGAAAGATGCACATAGCTTCCCTCGTCTTCCTTGTTACGAGGAGGGGTCATTGTAGATTTTCCTTTGAATGGTTTTCCTACCACGAATCCGATGAAAGGTAGCGATCCATCTTCGTTAACTTGCATGCCGGTGGTCTTGGCATACTCCAATAAGGCTTCAGTGCCTTTGGCTTCGATTTTCATATCCATCTCTTTGTTTTCCTCTTCCATAATATTTTAATCCCCTTTCTTGAATCTTTCATAGAGATAATTCATAAATTCTGTTAATTTTCTTTCAAATTCATTGAAAGCGGTCGCAATTGACATCGAATAGTTAAGACAATCACGGCCAAGTTCTTCTTGTTTCGACAACTCCATCATAGGCAACCTTAAGTTCCCTAAGCTTCCTTTCGTCAACAGAAAGGAATTTTTACCACACCCCAGAAGGTTTAGTTCCTCTACCCCTATCCTACTTTGCAAATAGAATTTCAGATAGTTAGAATCTAGCTTCTTCTTATTGGGTCTCACGACCATGAAAGATCCAGTAGCTATAATTCTTTGAGGATTACCATTATATACGAAACACAGTGGTAATTTGTTAATTTCTTTTGAAAATGGGTATCCTGAGTTTACATTTCCACGGCTTTTGATAAGAATATCTCCATTTTTCAAAATATATTTATCCAGTTCTTCCTTTTCTTCCTGAGACAATGCAATAGATGAATTCTCTTTTGAAATGCTAGTATTGCCATATGTCAAGTCATTAATTCTCAATACATTATATCCATCAGTTCCTTTGGATAGATGATTTGAGATGAAATCATCAGTTAGCATATCCGTACCTCTGAATATATCATCAGTGACATCCTTGAGCAAAATTTCTTCTTTTTCCGACTCATCTGCAATCATCGTAGATGGATTCATCGCTTGAGATAGAACAGACTTACTTTTTCCTGTGGCTTGTGATAGGATTTCATCGATAGGTAGGTAAATGTTCTTACGTCCTTTTTGTACGAACTGTCTAGCATCAACTTGAATCAAAGAATCCTTAGATCTTCTTCCATTCTTGAATATGACCATCACAGGAGCAGTTGAGTTCAAACTAGTCGATCCTTTAGGAAGCCTAATTATTGAAGCAATCAGGTTTTCTTTTATGATTGTTTCAACAATTTGTTTGTTTTTGGATGATGTCAAGGATTTTGAATTTGTGAACCAAATTCCTACGCCATCTTTATTCAAAGCAGAAATCATCTTTAAGGCGTAAACCCAATCGAGAGTATCGCATTGTTCAAGCTTTTTGGAATACTTGGAATTAGAAATTAATTCCTTATACTCCTTAATTTTTTTAGTTTTGCTCCCCCACGGAATATCCCCGATTACAACATCATAAGGTCCTTTTTCAAACTTTGTAGTAAGCAAGTCTTCACATTGATAATTTTTGATGTCCTCATTATTTGCTAGGGCGTTGATTCTTGAAATAATGATTTTAGCTGGATCTGAATCGATTCCGTAGAACTCCATGCTCTCGTTCGACTTCTTATTGAGATATAGAAAGCTAGAAGTCAATCCATATCCACATCTTGCGTCAAGAACCTTGAAATTCTTCTTACCCGGTGAAAAAGCCCTGATAGCTTTGTCGATTAAGTCTAACTGTTGTTGTGTAGCAGGTTGAATTTCATCGCTTTGACTCGATCCTACATAAATCATTTCTCGAGTCAATGATTCTAAGCCTTTTTGAGATAAGCCTAAGAAATCCTTAATTGCTTTTTCTGATGGCCTTAAGAACTGCTGCCCTTTTGCAAATGAAGTACATCTTTTGAGGATGATTCTATCATCTTTAAGAATTGAATACTTACTTCCTAATTCATCTAAAGAAATCTTCATCGCATCAACTAAATCGCTAAGGTTGTTTATTCCACTTTTTAATTCTCCGTTTGAATAATTCAATTGGATTCTTCTCATTAAGCTGAGATTAGCGATTTCCCGCCAACTGATCGGGTAATTCATAGCTAAGTTCTTTGCTACTTCCCTGACCTTATTTAAAAGGACAGGAGTAGAATTTGGCATAGCCGCGAGCATGATGGACATGTCGTTGAGACTATAGCTTTCATTTTCAGCATCGTATAGTCGCATACTCCCTCCTTTCGTGTGAGTATTATATTTGGTATTTTCTAAATGTCAATAAAAAGTTAACTCTAACTTTTTTATTTCTTTCTTATATTGCCTTCATATCTTATAATAACCTTAAATAAGGAGAACTGTTATGGATTTTACTGCATATATTGGAATAGCATTTAATTATTTGGATTATTTGAAACTAAAAGTTGCACCTGATGATAATAAACCTTATTTTGATGTATTCCTTAATGATTTGAATTATAGAGAACTAGATCAATTCAAATATAATTCGGAATTTTTAGAATTTACCCGTATGGAACTCTCTCTTAAAGACGATAATGATAATGAAGATGAACTAAATTACGATTATCTATATGATAAAACAATCCTATTATTGAATAGTTTCTTAAAGAAAAATGGTGACGAGGAATTAACTGAATATGTTCATTCTTTATTAAAACGTGATCAAGACCTTTCTTTATTTAAACAAATGACTGCTTTTTATTTTGCTTATCAGTCTTATAACATGTTGTATTGGTGTTTTTCACAAATTGGAATTTTGGAAATGGATTTAGATACAGCGTTTGCCGATAAATGGTCTTTAGATGAAGAATCGAATTGTAATACTTACGTAGGTTGTTTTCTAAATGAACCAATATTTAGTCTTGAAGGATATGATTTTGCTAGTGCATTTATTTCTTCATTTGGAGATGATATATCAAAAAAGATGTTCAATAGGGTTCCTATAATTTTATGGAATCTATTATTTCCTCACAAAAATTTCTACATGCCCAGTGGCGATGATGGATATATTTATTTTGATTTGGAGGCAGGAGATAGATTTGATAGAATTTCAAATGATGAATTAATGTGTTTCATCGTAATGATTGCTTCGGGTAGAGAAGTTAGTTTTGATTATGAAGGAAATAATTATTCTTTCTACAATCGAACAAATAAACCAGGCTCAGTTTTCACTTTATGCAAGAATGGTACCAAAATAGTCAGCAATAAAAATTTGAATAAGCTTTTTATGAATCCATATATTGATGGTATGTATTTATATGAAATATTTGATGATATAACCAATGTAGTTATTTCAGAAAGAAGGAAAATTAAATATGAAAAGTGAGGAAGCAAAAGATTTAGCTAAAAGATTTCATAGATTGAGTCAATCCAAGACTGACTGTGTCAAAGAACATTCCGATTCGATGGTCGAGTCTGATGGAAGAGCTCATGTAAAAGTTGATCTTAGAAAGACAATGGCGTTAAATCTATATTCTGATGAAACAAGAATCCATCCAGATATTTTAGAATTCATAGAAGATGAGGCTATTTATACTGAAGTAGAAAAGCCATTATCTATTGATTTCTATGTTGAAGAGAAAGATGTTAAGTTTGATAAGTTGCTGGCTAAAGAAGTAAAGAATCATTATTTGTTTAAGTTTTCAGAAACTAAGAAGCAAAAAAGTGATGTGGTCAAGAAGAGCTGGAATTTATTGCTGGCAGGTATTTTCTTTGTAATTGTATATATTTTGATGAGTTATTTCTCTAAGAATAGTGATAATATGTCGAGAAATGCTTCTCTATGGCTCTCGATTTTCTCGGAAGTTATCGATATTGTTTATTGGGTTTTCATTTGGGAGGCCGTTGATAAATTCTTCTTCGAGCAAAGAGAAGTTCAAAGGCAATTGTTCCGTCTTACTCAATTAGCCACTGCTGACATAAATTTTATCGCCAAAGGTAAATGGGAAGATGAAAAGAAGAAATTCCATTCCAATGAAGAAGATAATAAGGAAAAAGCTGAAATCGACTAAAAAACTCGGAGTTGAGTGCTCCGAGTTTTTAATTATCTTTTAGACTGTTTAAATCCAGTGAGAAGAATTTCAGCAAGTCTAGATCCTTTGAGGTTGTCGACTTCATATATCAAAGTATCTAAATCGTTATAGTTTTCACCTATGGTCATAAATATAACTTTTAAGTCAGCTACTATTCCGTAGTAGAGACCGAATAGATTGAATCCAATCTTGTCCATAGGAAATCTTCTTCTAAGGAATACGGCTGCATATAATCTAGCTAACCATTCAGCATAATCTCCATCTTTGGTTAGAGTCGGGTTGCTGGCTTTGAAATAGTTAGTTACTGCTGTAGCTCTGAATTCAATGATGTCGTTTCCGTTAAATGTACCTCTATATAGATTTTGTAGTTGTGTTGAATAACGAGACCAGTTTTTCAAAGCTTCTTGCTCATAAGGTCTTATTGCTGCCATGAAATTGTTACCTAATTCAAGCATTGTTTCTCCAGGCACATCTTTCATTCTGACCCAGGATTGAACAATTTCTCTATCTGGTTCTCTATAGGAACTTTGTGTTTCTTCTTTGTTCTTTTGTTCTGCTATTTCTTCTTCAGCCAATTGATACCAGTATCCTGGAGTATGATCACTAGCCTTTTCTATTTTCTTAACGACAACTTCAGAGTCTTCATCCTTTTTGACATCTCTCTTACCTTTGGCTAAGGCTAGTATTCCTTCATGTTCTGATACTTTTTGAAAGACCATCCTAGGAAATGATTCCTTTAATTCCTCATAAACTATGATATTGGAATAAAAAGCATTATCTTTAAATGTTTCTTTTTCTTCATTAGTCTTTACTATGCATCCACCGATGAATAAAATTCCACCGATGACCATGTTGTTTTCAATAAGACTTCTAATTAAAAGAATTCTATCTTCCTTATTCAATGAGACAAGTTTGTCAGTTATGAGGACAAACTTGAATTCTTTTCCATTTAATTTGGAAGAGACATCAGCTGAAAAATCGGCATCGATAACATCGATATCGTTTTGAAGGCTTTTTAAATCCGAATTATCGTTGTTATCTACGATTGTAATTTCATGATGCTTAGCCTCGATTAATTTATCGAAGCAATCAATTCTTCCTATCGAAAGAATTGAACCTTCTTTGTCATACGCATTTATAGTCTTTGTTATAGTTTCTATAACAGGTGAAAAAGCATTTTCGTTGTTATCCATAAATATCTTTTACCTTCTTTGTGTGTATATATTTTAATATAGGTTTTGAAAGCTAAAAATCAAAACGATTTGCATAGTTTCGGTTTTTGAGATTATAGTTTCTTTCTCAATTCAGCGATATTTCTACTTCTTTTATCTTTCTCAAAGAATTTCTTCATTTCACTCAGAGCTTTCTCGTATTTTCCATTTTCCCAAGGATAATAAAAATGCATCTTTTCCATTCCTTCAGGCATATATTCTATACGTGGCCAAAGATCCGGCCTATCGTACGGATATGTTGCATCTTTATTGAGACCGACTGGATGTAATCTCAAATATTCTGGAACATGTGTTGGATGTTGTTCGATGGCTTCCATCGCGTTTTCAATAGCTAGACACGTGGATTTAGATTTTGGTGACAACGCTAAATCGATGACTGTAAATCCCAATGGAATAATAGCTTCTGGCATCCCTACTTCTCTTGCTACTTGGCATGCGTTATAACATCTATCCACAGCTTGAGGATTGCCTAATGCGACATCTTCATAAGCTGTCACCATCAATCTTCTAATTAGTCCCTCTAAATCTCCTCCTTGAAGCAATTTAGCCATATAGAACAATGCGGCATCAACCTCACTTCCTCTGATGGATTTTTGAAGTCCTGAAACAGTATCGTAATGCTCATCATCATCCTTGTCTGATAGGAAATTTGGAACTTTTCTTACTTTCTTTACATCTTCATCTGTTATTAGATGATTGCCGCTGTAATTCAAAGATAATGTTTCTAAAAGATTGTAGGCGAATCTTAAATCCCCTCCACTTAAATCTCCTATTAATTTCAATGCATTGTCGTCGAATTGTCTGGATGAATCTAATCCATCCGGTGATTTGATAGCACGCTTTAATCCTTCGACAATATCTTCGGATTTTAAAGGCTTTGTTTCAAGAATATGGACTCTACTCCTCAAAGCCGGGTTTAAAGATATGAATGGGTTTGCTGTTGTTGTTCCACAAAGGAAGAAGTCACCATCTTCCAAGAATGGAAGCAATAAATCTTGTTTGTCTTTAGGAAGTCTATGAATTTCATCGATAATTACTAGAGTAGGAAAGTTAGATTTGGCTTTTTCGAATCCCTTCATCATCTCTGCTTTTGTAGTCGTCACAGCATTCATTATCTGGAATTCTATCCCTAAATCATGTGCTAATGCTTGGGCTATAGTAGTTTTTCCAGTTCCGGATGGACCATAAAGAATCATAGAAACTAGTTTGTTGTTTTTAACACAGTTTGTTAGAAATCCATCATCCCCAATTAATGCTTTTTGGCCTAATACATCTTTAAGATGATTTGGCCTCATCCTATAAGCTAATGGTCTATCCATAGAAACCCTCCAATCTAGTGAGGTATTTACCTCCACATGTCTTATAATTTTATCATTGCTTTGGAGGTGAATAATGAGAATTGTTATACAAGAAGCAAAAAATGCTTCGGTAACTAGTGAAGGAACTCTTTGTGGCACTATAGGAAGTGGTGAAGTCTTGCTCGTAGGATTTGAACCTACCGATGATGAAAAAGTAGTTGATCTCATGATTCAAAAACTTTTGAAACTTAGAATATTTGAAGATGAAAATGGAATGACTAATCTTTCCCTTGCTCAAAAAGGTGGCAGTATTTTAGCTGTAAGTCAATTCACCTTATATGCTGATATGAGACATGGGAATAGACCATCTTTTACATCTTGCATGAAACCGGATGAAGCTAGAGTGTTATTTGATTATTTTAAAAAAGTATTGAAAGAACAATATTCTGATTGTGGTTTTGGAGTTTTTCAAACAGCTATGGAAGTTACTTTGACAAATGTTGGTCCGTTTACTATTCTCTTGGATTCGGATGAACTAGGAATTAAAGGAGACAAGATTATATGAAAGTATTATTAGGATTCTCAGGTGGAGTCGATTCATCTATCGCTGCATATTTATTAATGCAGCAAGGATATGACGTCACTGGTTGTTTTATGCGCAATTGGGATTCTATAGCTAATAATGACATCAAAGGAAATCCTACATTAGGTGGCAGCAAATGTTCTCAGGAAATAGATTATGATTATGCTGTTAAGGCAGCTAAAGTTTTGAATCTACCACTCATAAGACATGATTTCATAGATTCCTATTGGAATGAAGTATTTACTGCTTTCATCAACGCTTATAAACAAGGTGTTACACCTAATCCTGATGTTTTTTGCAATAGATTTGTCAAGTTTGGGAAATTCTTAGAATTTGCAAGAGAGAATGGCTATGACATGATCGCCATGGGACATTACGCTAGGAAGGTTAATGTCAATGGAGTTGATTGTTTAGCTAAGCCTATCGATTTAAATAAAGATCAGACGTATTTTCTTTCGATGATAACCCCTGAGCAGATTCATTCTTGTCTGTTTCCAATGTGTGATATCACTAAGGTAGAAGCAAGAGAGATTGCAAAGAAATTAAACCTTCCAAATGCCACTAAACATGGCTCTACTGGTGTATGTTTCATCGGTGAGAGAAACTTTAAACCTTTCTTAGAAAATTATATTCAATCAAAGGAAGGCGACATCGTCGATGTTGTATCAAAAAGAGTGATTGGAAAACATGAAGGTGTTTCTTTCTATACAGTTGGGCAGCACAAAGGTTTAGGTGTTGGAGGTGTACAAGGTCTAGATGATGCACCATTCTTTGTCGTTGGTAAAGATATGAAAACAAATTGTTTGTATGTAGCACAAGAAGCTGGCAATAGAATACGCTATTCCGTATCTTGCAATTTACTTTCATTTAATTGGATTGGTCCATCAAATTGGACTGATTTTAAAAATTGCAATTGCAAATTTAGATATAGGCAAAAAGATTTGCCTGTCCATTTGGAAGTGAATGATGATGGGACTCAAGCTGTGTTGACTTATCCTTCTTATGAATATATCGCTCCAGGACAAATAGCTTGTCTTTATTCTGATGATGGAATTTGTCTTGGTGGTGGAATTATCGACAAAATTCAAAGAGAAGATAAAAAACTTAGGTTTTAAAATTTGATTTAGTTATTTTTAAATTTATTTTCTTTATATATAAAGAGGTATTGAGGAGGTTCAAGATGAAAAAGAAAAATATATTATTCACAATGGGTTTGATTGGCGAACTTTCTTTTATGCTGAGTTCTTGTTTATTTCAACATAAAACTTATGAGCCTGGTGATACATCAAAAATAAATAATATAGTCAGCGTTGAAGAAAGTGGACCGGGGAAAGCATTGAAAACCCAGGGTGGAACCACGCTTCCTTCTAAAGGAAATCCAAATATATTGGTCGTACCTGTTCAATTTAAAGGCGAGACTGAATTCTCTAATAATAATCTCAACAATATTAAGGAAACATTTTTTGGATCTAGCGATGATGATGATTTAGTTTGGGAATCTGTATCTAGTTTTTATGAAAAATCTTCATATGGTAAACTCAACATTGGTGGAATGGTTACTGATGTAGTTACAACTCAATATTCATATAGTTACTATAAGCAGATAATCAATTCATCTGATAGTAGTTCTAATAGTGGCATAAGTTCTGTCATGACTAACATAATTGATACTGTCTATAGTTCATTAGCAGATACTTATGGCAAGCAATATCTAATGAGTAATTTCGATTCTAACAACGACAATATTTTAGATGGTGTATGGATGGTTTATAACATTGAAGAAGATGAAACTGGTAAAAACGATTTGTTATGGGCATTTACAAGTTGGAATACTACTTCTAAAGCCCCAATCAGTGTTTATTGTTGGGCTTCATATGGCTTTATGCAAAAAGATGCTAGACTCAAGAAGAAGGATGCCCATACGTTTATTCATGAAACTGGTCACATGCTAGGATTGGAAGACTATTATGACACAGGGTATAGTCTTTCTCCTTTTGGTGGATTGGGAATGATGGACTACAACATCTTGGATTTGGATGTATATTCAAAATGGGCTTTAGGATGGATTGATCCTAAGACAATCACAAATTCAACTAAGTTAACTAACAAAGGCTTAACTGTGACTTTAAAGCCATTTGAAAGTAGTGGTGATGCTTTGGTTGTCGGTCTTCCAAATAATAATGGTTGGTATGGAGAAGAATACATAATTCTAGAATACTATACCCCTACAGGATTGAATGAGCGTGATTCTCAATACGCATATGGATCTTATTCCCCATTGTCGGGTTCTTCTTATCCTAAAGGATTTACTCAATCAGGCATTATTGCATATCATGTAGATTCTCGATATGGAATCTTTACTGCTTCATCTAAAGGATATTCTTTGTCGAGCTATGTATTGACTGAAAATGCACTTATGAATCCAAAAATTAATTCTAGGACTCAGTTCATCTCATCCTTGTTTACCAACGAATCTGACGACAGTGGAAAACACGATTGTTATTTGATTTCGATTTATGATGCTTCAAATGGTTATGGTAACCTAGGTGGTAAAACTACCATCTTAGGTGGGCAAAGTGTAACACCTGCTAACAACAATTATTTGTATCAAGAAGGTGATACATTAAAACCTGATACTTTGACTAAATATCAGCCTGTTCATCAAGATGGAAAGCAATTTGGAGTTGAGTTATCGTTCGGTGTTCAAGATCCTGAATCAGCTTCCGTATCGATTACTTTAGCTTAGTACCACTTGGGTTTCCCAATTTCGTCTTCTTTAAATCCGTGGAAATCATCCGCAACTGTTTCAAACTTGTCGATGGCTTCTTTTTCTTTTCCTTCTTTTATTAACTCTATTGTGGTAGACATTAATTTGAAGGCGCTATAAAGTTCAAAAGCAAGCCAAAACTCATCAGTTGGATGTCCTTCGGTGTATGAATCGATTATAGATTTGGCGAATTCAATATTTTCAAATCTTGTTATCACTCCTATGTTTTTGAAGTCATAGAAAGGATCGAAAGATGATATATCGCATGTATCGACGAAAAAGACTCTATCTGTATGGCTGACCCACAGGATTCTTTCATCGAAATTACCGTGTATATAAGTAATTGGTCTTGCAGTCATTACTTCTTTCATATGATTTAAAACAAAACTGATCATATCTTGTTCATGTTTTAAATATAGACTTAAGTTGACATAATTGGAAAGGATATTTTTGAAAAGAACATCGTAATCTCCACTATCTGTCGGAACCAACGGTGATAGTGTATGTACAGAAGCTAAAAGATTTCCAGCTTTTCTTCCTAGTTCCTTAACTCTATCTAATGAGCAATTCTTATCTGTGATTATTTCATTCAATGGAATTCCTTTTGAATAAGAGGTCAACAATACTGCGGTATCATCTTCTTTTGTGACGAAATAAGGAATAGGAATTCCAGGCTCATTCAGCCTCTTCAAATCGATTAATTCATCATACATCATTTTGAATCTATCATATCTAGAGATAGGGCCGACTCTTTCAAATAGAAGGGTTCCATTCTTCAAGACTAAAAGATATTTTTTATCGTTTGATTTTCCTGTGGTTATAGGTTCGATTTTTTCAATATTTTTTAGAATACTTTCTATATCCATAATAAACAGCGGACCCCGTTTCTTTTGTTTAAATTATTATATATAATAATTCGAATTTTTATTTATATTAGTTTTATTGTTCTTTTTGGAGGTTATTATGAATATTGGTTTTATCTCTCTTGGATGTGCTAAAAATCAGGTCGACTCTGAAGAAATTATTTCTTATCTTAAAAGAAATGGTGCTAATATGACACCTAACCCTGAATTAGCTGATGTTATTTGTATAAATACTTGTGCTTTTATTGAAGCGGCTAAAAAGGAAGCAATCGATACAATTCTTGAGATGTCTAAATATAAGAAGCCTATAGTCGTAATGGGCTGTCTCGCCCAAAGATATGGCAAGGAATTGGCAGAAGAATTGCCGGAAGTAAAACTATGGATTCCTTTTGGAAGTTATGATACCTTCGGTGAGCAATTCAAAAAAGCATTTCCTGAATTTATGGCTGAAGGAAAAATTGATCCAAACGATCGTGTTCTTCTTTCCCCTAAGTATGAAGCTTATCTTAGAATTGCAGAAGGTTGCAATGATTTCTGCACTTTTTGCGCTATTCCTTATATTCGTGGTAGATATCGCTCAGTTCCTTTTGAAACACTTCAAAAGCAGCTTTGTGTTTTGGAACATGAGGATATTAAGTCTTTGACAGTGATAGCTCAGGATACATCTATGTATGGTAGAGATATAGGAACGGATTTAACAACTTTAGTCAAAGAAATCTTAACTCATAAGAATTTTGAATTTGTCAAATTGATGTATCTATATCCTGATGAAATTCCATCTTCACTCATCGATTTCTATGCTTCTGAACAACATTTAACTCCTTATTTTGATTTGCCTTTACAACACTCATCAAACAAAATTTTGAAGAGAATGAATAGACGCGGAACAAGAGAAAGTTATATAAAATTGCTCAACGAAGTCAAAGCTAAAGTTCCAAATATAGTTTTGCGTACTACTATGATGGTAGGATTCCCAGGTGAAACCGATGAAGACTTCAACGATTTGCTGGATTTCATTAAAGAAATGAGATTTGATCATCTCGGCGCCTTTATTTACAACCGTGAGGAAGGAACACCTGCTTATAGATTTAAAGATCAAGTTCCTGCAAATATCAAACGCAAACGTTATAACGAATTGATGAAGACTCAAGCTAAGATTTCATATGAGTTGAATAAAGCAAGAATAGGAAAGAAATACAAGGTTTTGATTTCAGACTATGATCCTAAGAATTTTGTTTATAATGGAATCAGCGAGCTTTACGCTCCTGATGACATCGATGGAAGAATGTATATCTTCTCTGAGGAACCTTTGAATCGTGGAGATTTAGTCGAAGTTGAGATTGTCAATGCATCAATCTATGATTTGGACGCTAAAGTTGTTGGAATAATTAAGAGAGCTGATTAGTCTTTTTGTGGGTTTCTTTTATGAGAAATCCACTTTTGATTTTATAATTGAATTATAAAGTGAGGCGTTTATGGATTGGAGATGTCCAATAATCTAATTCTTTTATATATTTATGTTGGATTAGTTAGTTTTGAGAAGAGGAAATATTAATGATTTTTGGAAAAAATATAAATAAATACTACAGCAAGTACTGGTACTTGTTTGTTTTAGGTTTTTTCTTTTTGATAGTTGTAGATATTTTTCAATTATTCATTCCAATGATAATCGGTCAAATGATTACGGCATTAGGTGATGACATTGATAGTTTTATCTCGATGGAACTGAGTTTCTTAAACGGTTGGTTTAAGTTTGACTTAGGTTATGTATTGTTAGTCATTGGAATTATAACTATCGTTATGTTTGTTGGACGAATTGGATGGAGAATGAGTCTTAATACGATATCGAGAAATGTCGAATGCGATATGAGAAGTGAGATGTTTGCTCATGTAGAATATCTATCAGTATCTTGGTTTTCCAAAGAAAAAGTCGGCGGTTTGATGGCTTATTTCACCAATGATTTGGAAGATATAAAAATGTGTTTTCAACAAGGACTTATCTATTTGGCTGATATTATTTTTTTAGGATCAGGTGCTTTGTTATTTATGTTTACGACTCACTGGGCATTGGCTTTAGTATGTATGATACCTGTCGTGGCCATGGGTGTTTCGATGTATTTAATTATGAAAGGTGAGACAGGTTTATGGAATGATGTGTCTCAATCCTTTCAAGACTTGTCGGATATGACACAAGAATCCATATCTGGTTTATCTGTAATCAAAGCCTTCGTTAGAGAAGGAAGAGAGATGAAACGTTTCTCTGACTTAAATGGAAAGAATAAATTAGCTAGTATAAAGTATTATCGATTCTCTCAAAAATTTGGTAACTGTTGGATAAATATTTTAATTTATTCGACTGTATCAGTGATTCTGCTGGTCGGTGGCTATTTTGCTTTTGCTCCTTCCCTTCAAATTCCTGGCATTCCTAGTAATGCTATGTCGACCCCTTCACAAGCTGCTGGAACATTAGCTTCGTTTTTGGGTTATTTTGATTCCTTGATTTGGCCTTTACAAGCCATCACAATGCTTATCGAATTGATGAGTAAAGGAAAAGCTGCTTTGAATAGAGTCGATAGACTTTATGATGCACCTATAGATATTGTCGATTCAAAAGAATTATCTTCAGGAAGTAAAGTCAAAGGATCGTTAGAGTTTAATAATTTCAGTTTTTCATATCCTGATGAACCTGAAAAGAAGGTTCTTTCAGGTATTTCTTTTAGTATCAAACCTGGTGAATCTTTAGGAATTGTTGGTAGAACTGGTGCTGGAAAAAGTGCCTTAGTAAGTTCTTTATTAAAACTTTATAACATTCCTAGAGGAATGATTTCAATCGATGGAAAAGATATAAATGATTGGTACGGAAAAGATTTAAGAGATTCGATAGGCTTTGTTTCTCAAGAAGCTTTCTTGTTTTCGGATACTATAAAAGGAAACATTATATATGGTAAATCTGATGCTACCATGGATGAAATCAGAACAGCGACTAAGTTCGCTGATGTGGATAGTAATATCATGGAAATGCCTGATAAATACGAAACTATAGTCGGAGAAAGGGGAAAGACGGTTTCGGGTGGACAAAGACAAAGAATTTCTATGGCTAGAGCTGTATTAAGAAATCCCTCTGTTTTAATTTTAGATGATTCAGTATCAGCTGTAGATGCTTTGACTGAGAAAGAAATATTAGCAAATATTAAGTCTCAAACTGATAGAACTACAATAGTGATATCTTCGCGATTATCAGCTATAGAAAACTTGGACCATATATTAGTTTTAGACATGGGACAAATGGTTGGATTTGGAACTCATAATGAGCTGTTGAAATCCTGTTCTATTTATAAAAAACTATATGAGCTTCAAATGCTGGAAAAGGAGATTCGATAATTATGGATGACCAAGAACTTTTAAACAATAAAGAACAAGTTGTCGATAATGACGATGGCCTTAAAGAAATGCAAAAAGCCTTAAAGGCTCAAGCTGATTTTGAAAATGCATTGGATAGTGGGTCTTTGAAAATGAAAGATTTTGCTGTCTTAAAAGAATTCTTTAAATATCTAAAGCCTTATCTAGGAAAATTCTTGTTTGGTTTATCTTTGGATATTATCATTACTTTCTTCTTTGTGATAATGCCCAAAATCTATGGCGAGCTAATCAATTATTTCAATGGTGAAAGTACCATTGTTCAATTAGTTGATGGTAAGTTGAATTATGGCGTAATAGCAGGCTTTGCTGCTGTATATATCTTCATTGCTGCAATTGCAGTTATCTGCATGTATTACAATGGTTTGATTTTGTATGTGACAGGTCAATATGTTGTGCACGATATTAGAAAAGATTTGTTCGAGCATGTCGAATCATTATCGATGGCTCAGATCAATGCCATGCCTGCGGGTAAATTTGTCACTCGTATCACTAATGATTGCAGGGGTTTGTCTAACTTCTTTACGGAACTTATAGTTATGTTCTTCAGAGATATTTTAAATATCATAATGATTTTGATCATATCTATATTGTTGAGTTGGCAGTTATCATTGATCTTCATTTGTTTCTTGCCAATCATTTTCTTTTTGTCCTATATTTTTAGGAAATATTCTAAGAAATATTTTAGACAACAATGGAGACTTAGATCGGATATTAATGGATTCCTATCGGAGAATTTCTCCGGAATTAGAACTGTCAAAATCTTCGATAAAGAGAAGACTATGGTAAAAAGATTTGACGAGAAGAACGAAGAACTCAGACATGTTTATAAGAAGCAAATGTACATTATGTCATTTTATAGACCTTTGATATTTTTGCTCCAAATGGTGGCAGTCATCTTGGTTCTATATTTTGGAATTGTTTTACTTCAAAATGGCGCTATTCTTAACATAGGTGGTGTATTTAAATCTGGTGACTTATATACTTTCTATAGCTATACAAACCAATTCTTTGGACCTGTTCAGGATATGGCTGAATTGATAAATTCAGTTCAATCCGTCTTAACATCCGCTGAAAGGGTCTCTGCCTTGATGAACGTTAAACCATCTGTTTCAGATTCCATGGGAGCAAAGAAAGTTGAAGAATTCTTTCCTAACAATCCTAAAGGGGAGTATGTTGAATACTTCGAATCAGATTATAAAGAAAAGAGTTTATTCAAACCTGAAAGTTTGAAGGATAAGGAATTCGTCAATCGGAGTGTTGAATCTAGGAAGAAGAATTTCACAAGGATGAAAGGAGATATCACTTTCGATCATGTTTGGTTTGCGTATGTGGGTAAAGAGTGGGTTTTAAAGGATGTCTCATTCCATATAAATGCCGGTGAAACAGCTGCATTTGTTGGATCTACTGGAGCAGGTAAATCGACTATCATCGGATTGATAGTCAGGAATATGATTCCTCAAAAAGGACATATCTATCTAGATGGAATTGATATCAATGCCTTAAAAATTGAAGATATTAGGAGGAATGTATCTCAGATGCTTCAAGAAGTATTCTTGTTCTCCGGTACAATAGCAGACAATATAGATTTGTTTGATGAAAATCCAAATATTGATAAGCTGAATAATGCAATCGAGATGGTCGGTGCAAGAAAATTTATTGACTCTTTGGATGATGGAATAAATTCTGAAGTTAGAGAAAGAGGTGTTAATTTCTCGATAGGTCAAAGGCAATTGATTTCTTTCGCTAGAGCAATTTATGCTGATCCGTCATTTATGGTACTGGATGAAGCTACTGCTAATATCGATACAGAAACTGAAAATATTATTCAAGATTCGTTGAAGAGAATGAGAACATTAGGTACTATGGTGATAGTGGCTCATAGGCTCTCCACAATTCAAGATGCAGATCACATTTATGTCATAGATCATGGTGTTGTTGTAGAAGATGGAAATCATGATTCTCTATTGAAAAAACACGGGCTTTATTATTCCATGTATAGGCTTCAAAATCTGGAGAAGGATTTAAATCATCAAAATTAGATATTCAAAAAAACAAATAAAAAAATAAAACCGCAGTCTTTTATGGCTGCGGCTTTATTTTATTCTTTATATGATTCAATTATTTGTCTTTGTAAAGCCTCTGGAACCTGTTTGTAAGAATCAAACTCTAGATTGAAGAATCCTGTTCCTTTAGTCATCGATTTCAATTCGTTTGCGTATTCCAATAGCTCTGCTTCAGGCACTAAGGCTTGAATTTCTAGATAGCCTGTCTGGGATTCGGCTGTGTTCAAAATTCTTCCTCTTCTCTTCGATAAATCGCCTAATATAGTTCCTAGGAATTCATCGTTAATATGAATTTCTATCTTGTCATAAGGCTCCAAAATAATAGGATTTGCTTTATCATAAGCTGCTCTAAAGGCTAAGATTGCGGCACTCTTGAAGGCCATTTCATTGCTATCTACAGAATGCTGTTTACCATCTAATAATGTAGCTTTTACATTGATTACAGGTGCATGTATTAAGGAGCCTTTTTCCATAGCTTCAAGGAAGCCTTTTTCTACTGCTGGGAAATAGCCTTTATCGATATGTCCTCCGAATACTTCGCTTGCAAATGAGGTTTCCTTAGCTGGCTCAAATCTCATTTGAACCACACCGTAATATCCACTGCCGCCGGTTTGTTTAACATATCTTCCCTCAGCTTCACTAGCCTTGGTTATTGTTTCACGATACGCTATTTTAATTGGCTCTTCGTGGAATTTTATAGCATATTCTTCAGTCAATCTTGATAAGACATATAACAAATGTGTCTTTGATAGTCCTCCTATCAATACTTGTCCTGTCGTTTCATCTTTCTTGAATCCAATAGTTGGATCTTCTAACATCAATTTTTGAACTGATACAAATAATTTGTCGGAATCTTTCTTTGTATCTGCAACTATCGCTTTGTAATAAGTGGGAGTCGGATATTTAGGGGTGTCGAATTCTATAGGATTGTCAATTGAAGATAGTGTGTACCCAAGCTTGATATCTTCTAATCTAGTTGTAGCACCCAAATCTCCAGCACCGATTTCATCGACAGGAATTAGTTTTTCTCCTACGACATGGAATAAAGAATTAATTTTATATTCTTTGTTATTGTTCAGACAGAACAATTTATCATTTAAATGAATTATTCCTGATTGAACTTTGAAAGTCGATATGACACCTTGATAGGAGTTGTATGAGTTGGAGAATATTTGTAATGAAGGATTTCCGTCTAATGTCGTTTTGACTTCTATAGGCATTTCTTCTTTATCTTTTGCTTCAATAGGTTTTAGGTCTGTTGGTGAAGGAAGATAATCTATGAGCATCTCAGATAAAGTGTTCATTCCTATGTTCTTTAAAGAAGAACCTACCAAGATAGGATATAACTCTCCTTTTAATACACCTTCTCTTAATCCAAATTTAATTTCTTCTTTGGTTAAAGGCTCACCGGAGAAGAATTTTTCCAATAACTCATCGTTTATTCCAGCTACATCTTCGCACAACCTGTTGTGAAGCTCGAAAATAATCTTTTTCTTGTCATCATAGATGATGTCGTCTTCACAAATTTTCTTCAGCTCATTATATTTCCTAGCTTTTAGTTCTACTACATTGATATATCCATCAAAGTTTTCTTCCTTACCTACAGGATAAGAGAAAGGAACACATTTCTTTGCATCGAGTTTATCTTTTATCTCCTCAAATAAGTTGTTGAAGTTTACTTCTTCCTTATCCATCTTATTTAAAAAGATGAACATAGGAATTCCTCTTCTCTTCAAAAGCTTGAAAGCTTTGATTGTTCCGTTTTGAACACCTTTGGATGCATCTATTACAAGAATTGCACCTTTGACTAATTTAGTAAGACCAATGGTCTCAAAAATAAAATCGTCATTTCCTGGTAAATCGATAAGATTGATCCTATATCCATTTCTTTCTATAGGCACTATCGCAGACTTTAAAGAAGTCTGTTTTTCTTTTTCTTTAGGAAGAAAATCGGAAAGAGTGTTCTTCTTTTCAATACTTCCTTTGGCAGATATTAGGCCGTTGATATAAGCCATCGATTCTACCAAGGAAGTTTTTCCACTTCCTTGATGACCTACCACCATCACATTTCTAATATTTTCGGGTTTATATTCCATAGGTTTTCTCCTTTATTATGTGAAACCGCTTACACATAATTTAGTATATTTCTTTTATAAAAAAAAGACTTTTTATTTAAAAACTAATTAGAATCATTAAAATTTTTGCTATGTCGAGGTCGATAAGAAAAGTTTTTTTAAAAAAATGAAAATAATACTTGCAAAGTTAATTCAACTATGGTTTAATTACTACCGCTGTCGAGATGGATCTGTGGTGTAGTGGTCCAACATGTCTCCCTGTCACGGAGAAGATCGAGGGTTCGAATCCCTCCAGATCCGCCAGTTATGCAGACGTAGTTCAGTGGTAGAACCTCAGCCTTCCAAGCTGATTATGCGAGTTCGATTCTCGTCGTCTGCTCCACTGAGTTAAAGCTAATCCAGGTATAACCTGGATTTTTTTGTTTCTATGGAAATTATTTTGATTCATTTGTAAGCGTTAAAGATATCCTCCTTTAAAATTCGAACCTCTGAACTGATAATCTAT